>ERZ791830.1153-NODE-1153-length-18319-cov-3.624890_pt1 | contig 18319 bp, 16 predicted proteins | sample MGYA00509945_ERZ791830 | MGnify/ENA primary metagenome ERZ791830 (study PRJEB30046, sample SAMN00792021) | human gut metagenome | study: EMG produced TPA metagenomics assembly of the A metagenome-wide association study of gut microbiota in type 2...
AAAGAGGCGGCAACTCCATATGAAATAGCCTCCAACAAATTAGACTTACCTCCCCCGTTCTCGCCGATAAGTATATTGAAGCGTCCTGGAGAAAAATCTAATTTTGTTATAGATTTATAGTTTTCAATTGATATCTTTGTTATCATCGTAGATATATCTTTTTGTACAAAGATAAACGATATTTCCTTTTGTAATTAAGTTTCGACTCAAAATTGTTTTATACCCGAGCTTTTTCATTACATACTGGCAAGCTGCAACTATGAGGCCAACGCTACCTACAACCAATATCAAAATCCAGTACTCATAAGTTCAACCAAAGAAATTTACGTACCTCAATCTTTATTGCGTAATTTACGTTACGCGAACTACGTAATGAGATTATGACAACGATTAAACCGAACAATCCCTTCCTGATAGCAGGATATTATGGATCTGCCTACTTCTGCGACAAGAAACAGAGAATTGGATTGTACGTACATAACCTACTTCCTGGATTTCTTTCCTACATAAACCGCCCCCCCTATCAACAAACAAAGACCAGCTACGATCAGAATTAAGAAGCGGACATTTGTCGGGCGATGGATTTCCTGTGTCTGGTTATTTTCTGTGGTTAATGCGGAATAGGATTGTTGTGTGGTGGTGGTGGCTGAGAGGCTGTCGGTTTGGTTCCGGAGCTGGTGGAGACGGGCGACTGTGATGCTTTGCAGGGGTTGCCTACCTGAACTGTCGGGCGGAAGATAAACGGTTTGTTGCAATTCCCACAGTTGCGAATCACACAGGACGGAACGGCGTTGAAGCAATAAACTATCGATACCATCGAACCGAACGGAATCATACCGGTTATTGCTTTCCGAGTGACGGACATTCCTTCTTACACCGCACCCCGAAAACAAACAAACCACACAAAGCATATAGAAAAGCACTTGCATCCGGTTCTTACCGGACAATTTCAACGAGAGATGCAGGAAACGACGGCCTCTGTACAGAATAGCCTGGTCGAACACCAACCCCGAACGACGAAGGACAGCCAGCAGCTTCTCCGGCCCTTCCGCTGCATAACAATCTGCCGCCTCCCCCTTCCGGTGCTGACTCGTAACGACACCGCCTGCCAGGCGATTGACCGTATCGCTGCGATAACCGCTCAGGATAGCGATCGGAGCTTTATACAATTTTCGTAAAGGTTCTAGTAAACAGGTGGTCAGATGCTGCAAAGACTTCTTTGTTTCGGCAGAGGGAGTATTATCGAGACCGTTTTCTACCGCGATGCGACTGTAGGTAAACTCTTCCAGAGCGAAATGCTCGCTCAACATGGTTTTATGATCTGTGTTATTCATTGTTTTTGATTTTAAATTTATAGGTATAATCCACCCCGAAAAGGGCACCGGCAAACGTACTGATCTCTCCGAAAGCTACCAACACGCTGTTATCGATCAATCCCTGCGGATTAATCCAGAATCCACTGAAGAGAAGGACAATCCCGCTCAATGTGAGCAGGATTGCAATAATCAATTGAATCGTCAACCGCTTCATAAGCCTTTGTTTATTTGCTGACTGTCATTAGTCAAAAATCAACTTACTCAATCTCCGGTCTGTCTTCGTTCCCACCTCCATTCTCTTCCTCCTTCTCATCAAGAGTTATCTTTTCGAAGCTCGTACGACCTTTGGCCACACGCAACGCTTTTCCCGGAAAGAAACGGACTTTCGGCTCGCGGATCATATTGGTAGCAAATTTTTTTTCTTCCGTTACCCCTTCCGAACCGAAGTTATAACGGAAATGTCCCAGATCACCGACATGTACCCTACGGCCATGCTGCATGTGGCGTACCAGCACAACCACCGTACGGTCGATCACCGCCTTCACTCCGGCACTACCCACACCCGAACTGTCGGCAACCTCTTCCACAAATTCATCAAAAGGAACATAATCGCCACACACCATCTGTGCATAAATTTTCTCCGGAACTGACTCCTGATCGAGTCCCATGTTCTTTCTCGTAACCAACTTAAACTTCATCGCCATACTAATAATGTATTAAGTTAATAATGTATGAATTATATGTCCACTGTCGAACACATAACAAAGATAGGACAACAGTAAAATGACCTGATCGCGGTAATAGCGACAGTATTACAAAATTTACGGCAGGTGAACCGGGTAATAGGTGAAGACAACAATCTTATCACTCTTATTACCGTCCTTTATTCCGCTATCATTTAAACTTATTTCATACGAGGCTCACGCGTACCCGGTTCGTTAGTGACAAGAGTAGTATTGTTCAACCAGATGAGGTCTCCGGCTGTGAGGGTTTGCACACGCAGTTTGTCACCGAAAGTCTCGACGGAGTTGGCATGACCAAATACCAGTTGAAAACAAAAGGACAGATGCACTGTAGACAGCTTGTGACCGGATTCGTAGATTTCCATCTGGCCGATAAAACGCTGGATGATATCCGGCCTTCGAAGGTTAAATTGTAAAGTACCGAGCACGGTATTTTCAAGCAGATGATCGAGTGTCCGCTGCCAGTCGCGGGTAAAGAAATGGGTAAGGAAAACCTGGTAACGCACAGTCAGGTATTCCCATTCACAAAGGGCCACTTTATAGGCAAGGCGGCGATAATACAAACGGCGGACAGGAGGTAATTCACTCAGGATGGCTTCAAACTTGCTGACGGAAGGATTTTCCTTTCCGAACAGCGCTCTTAGTTCTTCGTACATTATACATAACGTTTAGCAGGAAAGGATTTATTTCCTCACCTGCCCCGCTATTGTGTACAAGAAAACAGGTTCAAATATTGACAAAAGTGAACTTATCCCCGTGCTTGACGGCTATGGTGTCGAGCACGGGAACGGGACAGTTTCAGACAGTTCCTTGTTTTTGGACAATTCTATTTATTCAATGCATCCAGCAGAAACTTTCCCGGACGGAATTTGACGCTGATACGCGGAGGGATGGTGACGGGAATTCCCGTTTTCGGGTTGCGGCCGTCGCGCAGGGTCTGATGCCAGGGTTTCAGGGTACCGAAACCTTGGAGGGTGATGGAGTTGTCTTTCGACAACTGCTCCGTAAATACTTCTATAACTGTATTCAATAACTCGGTTGCTTCTGTCTGCGTGCAACCACGCGCTTTCTGGATGGCATGGGCCAGTTCGATCTTATTCATATTATATGCTTGTTTACTTTTGTTTTACACATCGGACAGACATTCCGTCAGAATGAGAACGAGATCTTACATCTATACCTCCATAAGCACCTCCATATACACTAGCTGAATTTCCAGAGGCCGTTGAAGTCCAATAAACACCTTCCCCTCCAGTTCTCTGTGGAGCTCCGGAATTAAGTAGTCTATAGCCATTATAAGTCCAAAACAAACCCGGTTGTTCCTTACAATACACACGGTTTGATAAAAGAAAATATCCCCCATCCGTTCCATAAGACACCGAAATATAAGTAGTATTAAACTTCCCCTGGAGACTAGCCGATGGCACACACCAACCTGCCGGGCAAGGATCAAAAAAGGTTTTTTGATTTGGTGACCATAAACTAGTGACCGCTGGTGCCCCATACCAAGTATTTGTTCCAGCTTTAGCAAAAAACATCATCGGTTGATTCATCACCTTATCAAAAATATATCCACTTTCAGTAAAATTAATACCACCCAAATAAATCAGTTCTCCTTTGTCATCGTATAAAGGGAGAAGTGTTGCCGTTTGATCTCCCGTGGTAGGAGTAGCAGTAAAACCAGGGACAAACGGATCTTTACGCCCCCATTGATATCCCATGCTCAAAGTCGTTGCTTTTTCGGGATCTGCTGTTGTAGCACCAATCCCCCTATCCATCCAGATATAATCGGCAAATTTATACACATGCCCTCCTTCAACGTCTGCTGCGGCATATTCCTCCATATTATCTTTCACCCCTGTCACCGAGTAATCCGTTACCCAGATATGCCAGCTCCATAGGATATTATTATCTTTATCATAGGCTGCAACCAATGCATTTCCAGGCTCATTCTCTGTAGTCAAACGGATTTCTCCACTGGAAGTCAGGTAATAGATATTCCTTATCAATCCCGGTTCTGTCTGCCAGACTAATCCGACATGGTCTATGTTACTATTCTCTTTCGTTCCCATCCGGCCGGCATACGTCCATCCGGTAGAGGGTACATCAATTCCCGCAGCAGCATGGGGATTAAAGGTAAGAGTAGAACCGGGTGCCGTCATATAACAATTCGCTCCGGGCAACTCTTCTTTTGTTTGCGATGCCACCCGGTCGTCGTTGCTACCTATTCCTTTTAAGGTCAACCCTACATTATATACATGGTTACCTTCCAGATTAAAATCATTGATCGCATCCGCTCCCGGATAAAAACGGTAAAAGACTTTATACTCCTTGTTATCGCTACTCTGATGATAGGTGCCTTCCAGTAAAATATAAGTACAATAATCATCAGGTACACTCCCGGCGCCCTTATTTGCTGCACTGCCGCCGGTATTCTTACCTTTCCCCCGTTTGTTTTCCGGTATATACCAGACATATCCCTTCTCTATATTTTCTAAAACCGGATCGAGATCGGAAAACCCGACAGCCATATCAGTTGTTACCGACACCGATTCGAGCATCATCGCCTTGGGGACAGACAGCAACTGCAACCATACCGGCTCGAAGGTATCCCCTTCCGGCAGTCCGGCCGTGTTATAGGTAAAACGGATTTTGGCAAACCGGCGGGTCAGCGTCACCTTTATCGGTGTCCCGCCCACCAGCGTCGAACGACAGGTGCCGATCATTACGATTCCGCCCGACAAACCGCCTTCCCGACTGATTGTCAATACTTTTTCTTCCAACTCACCCAGCGTTCCCGTAAAATTGGCAAACACATCGCCGACATTACAGATAAAATAAAGATACTGGCTTTCCTTCGAAGGCGGTTGCATCAAGCCGATAGACAAACTGCCCAGATTCAGCTTACCACTGAATGTGCGGATCACGATCGATTCGTCTGTCGCGTCTCCGTTCCCGTCAAACTGTATTACCGTCAGGTCGTTTACCACCGTCTCTTCGGCTGTTGTGCCTTCTCCGTCGATAAGCGTATTATCCGACCGCGTAGCCGGTTCGCCCATGAGCGGTTCGATCTGCAAACAACAGGTTACTTCTATCATGTCGCGGCCGTCCGTTTCCACCCGTCTGCGATCCTCCGCACAACCGGTAACGACACCCCAGCCGATGATCTGCAAAAACAGTATCCCGATCAACCGGATTCCATCTATCTTCTTTCTATCCATTCTTCTTATTCTCTTTATTGTTTGACACATCTCACGGCTGCCCCCCAGGCTCCGGAGGTTTCTGCTGTGGAGGCCCCACTTGCACTAAACTGGAAAACATACGGCATTGTCGTCCCGAAAGATGCCGACCACAGGTAAGCCGGGGAAGCGCCATAGCCCATTGAACTATTGTCCAACCTACCGGATAACGGATACCAGGCTGGCAATGTCTCACCCTCGATATCCCTGGCTGCTCCCGAACCCGTTGAGCTATCCCAGTTAAAACTAATGCTCCATTTAAAAGTATCCCAAGCCGTTTTCTCCGGCAGCCGCCAGCCCGACGGACACGGATCGAACAGGGTCTTGCCGCCTGTTGCCTGCCACAATGCAGGTAGCGGTCCCCCGCCATTCCAGGTGTTATCCGCCTGATTGGTAAAAAACACGGTAGGATTTTCGACCGATTGGTCTATATTCAAGGCTGTTCCCATATCACGACGGATGGGAGCCGTTCCCCCGTCGGCGACCGAGGTTACAAACGGATCTTTCCGTCCCCACTGATAATATACACCACGGGCGTCATTATCATTTTTGATCGTACTCAGTGCCCCCAGGTTACGATCCATCCAGGTATGCCCGGCATAGTTCTGCAAACGCCCGTTCGTACCGTTCCTGTAAAGCACTTTCTCATAGGGAGTCACCCAGATATGCCAACTCCAGATGGGAGTTCCCCGGTCATCGTAAATCGCAACCAGGGCATTTCCGGCAACACCGTCCGTATTCGTCGCGATATTGACCATCCCCTGGGCTAGAGAAACCGACCGGATCAGCCCCGCAGCCGTTTGCCAGACAATTTTCACCCCGGCAACCCTGCTGAAACGCCCGTCGATCACCCGGTCTTCGTAGACCACTCCCGTGCCCGCCACGTCCGCACCCGGTGCCAGGTAAGGGTTAAACGACAATTCATTACCCGCTTCCGGCGCTATCACGAAGCAATTGGCCGGTTCGGTATATTCAAAGGTCTTTTTTGTTACCCGTTTGTCAAACGAGTTCAGCCCCTCAATAACGGCATGAATCCCGTAAGCGCAATTCCGGTCGACCGTATAATCGTCCGTTGTATTTCCTCCGGGATAAAACCGGTAAGTAACCAGCTGGTCGGGCATATTCGGCGTGGTGTACACACCCGACAGTTCCACATAGGTACAAAAGGCGTCAGGCGCATTGAGCGCATCTTTTTCATAGACCGTTGTTCCTTTCCCCGTTTTGGCATGCCGGTTCAGGGGGATATACCAGGTGTACCCTTTGTCGATCCCGGCAACAATAGATGTATAGTCTTTGAAATTGGCCTCCTCCCTTGCCGGATAATCCGCCGCAACGGCCATATCGACAAATCCGTCGGAATATCTCAGGACATTGGGCACATTCCCTATTTTCAGGACAGAGGGGGTAAAGTTCGCACCCGTTACTTTCAGATTCTTTTCCCAGGTAAAACTGACGCGTGCCACCAGTCGTTGTAGGTCCACCGCTATCGGGTTTCCTTGATTTCCGGCGGAGGTAAAAGACGCTTTGACTGCCGCAATCATCATGATATTCTTTTCGTTCATGGTCTGCTGGTCGAGAACCACCGTCTTCTCCCTGAATGCTCCAAGTGTCCCTCCCTCGTAATTCTGGAATACGGCTCCGGCATTCGCTATAAAGATGATATACTGGTCCGCGTTGCTCTGGGAACGCAGACCGATGGAGTAAAGGTTCTCTATATCGGTGCCGGTTTCCGGTTGGGGCGAAAGAATGAAACGCGATGTTACACATCTGGCGTCAGCGCCATCCCCTGTCGTTCCATCCCAGTCAAATTGTAAAACCGTCAGGTCATTAATGGCCAGTTCCGTTGTTTCTCCGGTTGCCGGCGGGTCCGCCTTCGTTATCCCGCCGGTACAGGCGATCGAAACAACCGGTTCCTGCCGCAAGCTAAAAAAGACCGGCACCGGTTCATTGCCCGTCCCTTCGTCCGGACGGTCAAGCAAACCGCCGGAACAACCGGAGGCTATGATCCACAGGATCAATCCGTAATAAATCGCAGTCAACTGTTTCATCCTATCTCTCCTCCCAATGATACATCCACCCAACTACCCGCAATTGTAAAGATATGTTCAATCTCCTGTTCGCCGCTCCCCACTGTGCCCTGGTTGTTATCCACCGGATTCCATGTAGCAACCGTCACCGTGAAGCTCACAAAATCCCAGCCGTAGTTCACTTCAAACAGATAACGTTTGCCCGGTTCGAAAGCCAGGTTGTTAATAGTCGCTTTTACTGTCCTTTCTACAGCGCTCTTACCTTCTTCCCCCACATTCAATGTGATGACAGCCTCAAACGTATCGGCAGGCCGGGGAAAGATCACCAGGGGGGTATTCTGGGTATTGTAGTGTTTCCCGTTTTTCCCGGCAGGGGCATCCGCCAAATAAGTAAACAGATCCCCATCCTTATTATCAATCGTCAGATTTCCATTAAATACATCCGGCATCACCCACTCATTTTCGGGCAACTTATAGTTATTGGCCCCGGCACTCACCATACCATCGACCACAATCTTCTTTACGTCAAAAGTCGTGATTGGCGAAGTGGCCGTCACCACCCGTACGGTAAAGCTGATCTGCGAAGCCAGGTGTCTCAGTTTGTTCAACGCTATAAGCGTCGGTTGCGGAAGCATCTGCGCCCGGGTCACCGAACCTTTGGCATCCACACCGGCCGCAATTGTCAGATGGCTGCCGTCGGCAGAGAGACCGTCGCCCGGAAACATCGTGCAGAAATCGTAGGTTCCGGCAGAAAGATACAACGGGTGTTCAGTCTCCAGCGTCAGTCCGCCGGTCCCGGATGCGACCGTGTACCTGCCCTGTCCCGCCATCACTTTCGTATCGGGGTCATAGGCAGCTATCGTCAGGGTATTTCCTGCTACCAGGGCATCCTCCGCCGCTGCACGGCTCAGCACTTCTATTTCGGGCAGGCTGAATCCCACCGGATAGCGTTCTTTCCCGTCCGGCACGAACGTATCCTGCCGGCAGGATGCCAGCAACAAAAGAACCATCCATATGCTGTTACTCTTTTTCATATCTGTTTTTGTTTTTTCCCGGTTATTGGGGGTCTAGTTCTATCTTATCCATATCCACCCCATACATCTCCCAGGGTTCTACCTCCGGCACGCCGAACGTGGCGGAATAACGCGCGATCTTCACTTCATACCGGTAACTGTATCCTCCCTCCAGGGTGAGCGAAGTTTCACCTGTATTCGGCAGGATACTTGCCGTATAGCTTTTGGAGCCCATCACTTTGCCGGTTTCGAAACTCAAATTGGTAAAATCCAGTTTCAACGGAATCCCCCGGGTGGAAGCCTTGACCGGCAGGATGATGAAAGAGACGGTAAATTGAGTACCGTTTTTTGCAGCCGTAGCCGTCTGGTCGTCTGGAAGATCCCCGGGAGTGCCGTTTATTACCAAAGCCGGACTGCCTGTTCCGGCCGATAAGTCAATATAGCTGCCTGCCGGATCGGTGTCGGCAATGCTTACCGACAAGCCGTCGGATGCGATATAACCATCCGCGGATGCCGGGGTGACGACCAGGGTGACCTGAGTTGCCAGATGGCGGAAAGATAAGGGGACCGTTACATTCCCTTCGCCGGATTCGCCGACCTTGCCTGTTGCTGTAGCCATCAGGTAATCGACTCCGTTTTTAAGCGTACCGGTCCGGCTCCCTCCGTTCAATGCCGGGACGGCAGCTGTTGCGCTATTGGTCGACAAGGCGTAGAAATAATAATCCACACCGGTTTGCACCTTCATGGGAGCGTCTTTTTCTTTGAGCACATCGGTTGCCTCGCTATTATCAACGGTATAGTTGTTAGAGAGTACCGGCACCCCCGCCCCTGCGGATAAAGCGGCCGTCCAGGCATGAACCGTTACATTGGCATTGTTCTCCAGCGGGGAACTGCTTGCGGCTTTCGTCTCCGGCGTATCTGCCGTCGCTGTAAAGCTGACGGTTGCACCGGCTTTTTTTCCCGGCTCCCGTCCCTCTTCCGGCATGCACGCCGAAAGCAGGAGGAGAAAAGCGGTTATTATGACTGTTGTTTGTCGTTTCATATTTCTCAAGGGGTCGTTGATGATGAATTATCCGTGACGTTTCCAACCATACCGGTAGTGCCGGTTTCCCAGTCCGCAACAGTGACGTTGGAGAACTGAATCTCATTTCCTTTCAATATCAATGTGTAGCGATTACACTCGCCCGGGTTCCAGCCTGCTGAGGCCTCCAGCAATCCGGTATAGGTATGGGTAGTGGCTACCTCGGTACCGACTTTCAGGTTTTTAATCACTACTTTGACAGCCATCTTCTGCGATCCGGATTCAGATTTCGCCAAAGGCAACATCGTATAGGTAGCCACCTGGTTAGCAGGGATAGCCGAACCGGCAGCGGGTGTGCCATCTTTCTTAACAGCCATCTTTGCCATTTTGGATTCATCCGGCTGGCCGCTTGTTTCACAAGGCAGAGGCGGCAACCCCACATGATTGCCCAGACGGATCTGACCATCATTCAGATACATATAGGCACCTGTCACATTTGTTTGTTGTACCCAGACATCGGCTTCGGCAAAGCCGGCAGCGGCATCTGGTGATTCGGCACAGGCTGTTTCCCCGAACTGGATGGTCAGCTGCACCTGGGTTCCTGCATGTTTAAAGTCCAAAGCGATATCCTGTCCCTTCCCGAATTGGATCTCTTTTACGGCTACCGTATGCAGATAATCAATGCCATTGGCCAGTGCAGTCGTACTATTCGATGAACCATTCGTCGGATATCCGCCATCGGCAACGGTATCAAACATAGGTACCTCTGTCGTACTATTTGTTGAAACGGCATAAAACCGGAACGTACCAGCCGGAAGAACCATGTTTTTTGCCTCCGTGCCCGCCGGGTTTAACGTAGTGCCGTTGGTTGCATCTGCCGCATACTCTTTACCGTCCGCAATAATCGGCGCTGTAACCCCTGTTTTTTGATGATAGGGATAAATACGAACTTTGGCGGATGTTGCCAGGCCGCTTCCCCCCGCACGTGTCTGCGTAGAGGTAAAGAAATGGATTTCCGATTGGGTGCCTGATTCCGGACCGTCAATCGCTTCCTCACGGGTACAACCGGTTGCCAGTGCCAGGCAAAGAACCGGAACCCAAAGGTTCACCAACGCAGGTATGTTTATTCGATCTCTCATAGTTGTTACTGTGTTACGTCGTCAAAATCTTCTGTTATATCGTCATCGGACATACTGCCCTCTTTATCTTTCCAGCCGGAAACCGTCACCCCCTGGAAAACGACTTCGTTTCCGGTGATATTCACCCGGTAACTGTATCGGTTACCGGAGACAAAACCACCCTCCGGAGTCGTTATATCCAGCGTGTAAAGTTTATCTTTCTGTTGCGGCAGTCCTTCAAAGGTGATAGTCGGAAAGGTGATGGTTACAGGGATTTTCTGTCCGGCCTCAATCGGAAGTAGGATGTAACCGGCAGTGAAACCACCGCCGGCCAGTGTTCCTGTGACCGTCATCTCTGTATTTGCAACGGCTGTAACCGGTATACTACCGGAGGTAATAGCCGGATCAGCCCCCAGCGTGATCTTTGAGCCGGTGGGGTCGGTAGCTGCCAGTTTGATTATCGGTGTAGCTGCTTCCGTGGCTTTACCGGCAGCCCCACCGGTGATTTCGTTCACCACCTTCAATTCGATACGAACCGACAGGCGGGAAAAGGATAACGGTACCTTCTGTTCTTCGCCCGAGGCAGATGAGAGGGTTGCATTTGTTGCGCAATAGATATAGTCGATGTTATTGACCAGTTCGCTGGTTTCCGAAAAAGAACTTTCCGCCAATACGGGCGGGCGGCTGTTTTCATTGACCGACAGGGCATAAAAGCGATACTTGCCGGCGGCCAGATACATCACGCCCTCGCTACCGGATTCCGTCAGGCTCCCATCCCCATTCGCCGCCTTATAAGTACGGGTGACAAGCGGAGCGGAAGTCAGGACACCGCCGGCGGCCTCCTCCTTATAGGCATAAACAATGACCTGTACATCATCTGCAAGCGCGGGGTCTGTCTCTGCAACTCCGCCCGCCCCCTCGCCTGCCTTTGTAGCCAGACCGACAGTACTGCTGAACGACACGGCAACCATCTCCCCGGGCGGAGCCGGATCAACCTCCTCGCCAGCGTGTTCTTCCCCGCCGGCACAAGCCGACAGCAGCAGGATGAAAGACAGGATATGTAAGTAAGGATGGGACATAAATGCTTAATTTGTTGTTGTATTTATTCGTTATCGAAAGTGGACTACCTTGTCCCCGTGCTTGACACGGGGCCGCAAGAGAACAGGCTGCATCAGGTGATAAATGTAGGATACGGACTGTGCCTTTGCGATCCCGTGTCAAGCACGGGAACGGGACAGATCATATTGTCGGCGGTTCGCTTGGTTTCAGGTCATCCGTTGTGTTTACCGTTGTCCAGTCTGTGACTGTGGCACCGGTGAAGGTGATTGCAGTCGGATTCAGAGTAGCCGTATAAGTGTAATTCTTGCCGGACTGGAAAGCGGTCGTATTTCCGTTGCCTTCGACACTTGGTGCCGTCAATGTTGCCGTATAGGTTCTATTCTCTTCTGCACGGCCTCCGACCTGTACTTTTACCTTAAAGGTGACAGTCAATTGGGAAGCACCACCTCCCGCAACTGTGGCTGCCAAAGGAAGCATTGTATAAGAGGCTGTAGAGGCTTTAGTAGCCACAGCTGTTGTTTCCATATTATCCGCAGTTGTATTCACACTCGTTGCCGGTGTTATTACACCATCAGTCAAGTTCATCTTACAATTGGTTATTACAGGAGGGGTTATGGTCGCATGATCGTCACCATCCTGCCAGCCGGTCAGTTCCAACCCGGTTCCGGATTTTACGTCAATAGTAATCCGGACAGCTTTATGCTCGAAATTCAAGGTTATATTATTGTCACTACCCCCGCCAGTTGCAGGAACAGCCACATTCTTACTATTCGCATAGATATAATCGACCTTATTTTGCAAGTCGGCAGTCGATGTGCCGCTTGAAAAGACAGGAATTCCATTTGCCGAAGTGGTGATATTAGCCGATACGGCATAAAAGTCGTAAGAACCTTTAGCCAGATACATTACGAAACTATCGTCGCCATTAAATTTCCCGGCTGTGGATGCATCGACCGTATATCCTTTTGCATCAACAACAGGAGTAGAAGTCTCGTCCGTTACAAAGGTGGAGATTTTTGCTTTTACCCCAGTTGCCACACTCTCCGACGTGCTTACCTTTGTCTGCGTCAAATTTATATTTCCGCTAAAGTTGACAGCGTATTCTCCCTTCCCGTTTGTAACGGGGTCATCCCCCTGTTCGTCGGAAGTACACCCGGTAACCGAGAGAAGCAGTAGGAGAATGGTTAGTAATATGTTGGTTGTTTTCATGTTTGTTGTTTTAATTATTGTCAGATTTGAATGTTTCACATATTGCCAAAATTGAGCTATCTTGTCCCCGTGCTTGACACGGGGCCGCAGAAGAACCAGCAGTATCAAAAGATACATATAGGATACGGTTTGTGCCTTTGCGATCCCGTGTCGGGCACGGGAACGGGATAGTTCAATTATTTCTATATCTACATCTTTATCTTACCGCTTCACGCCCCGGTTTTATCCGGCACTACCGGCAAATCACCGCCTATCGCATCTACCCAGTCAACAACTTCGGTCGATAAGGAGATGAAGTCTTTAGCTTCGGAATTGTATAATAAGGTATACAGATAAGAGGTACCCGCTGTAAGACCTGTGGCGGGGACTGTTGGAGTGATCTCTACCGTCTTTTCCACACCACTGGCATCCAGAACCAACTCAAATTTAAGGGTTGAATTACCTGCCATTTCACTCTTGGGGAACAACATCAACTGTTCCGGGATATCGAAAGAGGTTCCGGCTGCTACTGTCTGAGGGGTTGTCGGCTGGAAGAAAGTAAAGGTATTCCTTTCGGATGATGTTGCACTTAATTCGCTCCATTCCCCGTCCGTTATACTCATTGTTCCCTTGTCATTGTCCTTCACCCGGATACTCTTGATCACTATCGCAGCAGACTCTTCCGTGTTCTTGAACTTGAAACGTATCTGGGTCAGGGCATGCCGGAACACCAGCTTCTGAATTACACCCGCTTCCTCCGATGTACGTTTGTAGTTTTCAATCGGAGCCGCATACATATAATCAGACTGGGCCGACGGAGTCTTTTCCAGAGTCACTTTCAATTGGGGAGCTGTGGTGGTGGTCGGTGCCACGACTCCGTCGCCATCCGCCTGGGATACTGCCGTAAGCGGATAATACGCATAGAAGCTATACACTTTATCCACAATATAACTCTGCACAGGAGAATAGTCCAACCCACCCGAACTGTTCGCTACCGCTTCGAGGTTATCCATCAGGTTTCCGGAGGCTTGCCATGCCGGGGATGCGGATGATTCCGCTTCCAGGGCATACAGTCCCACTTTTTCACCCTCGGGAATCTTCGTGCCTTTTACTACCGCCTTCGTTTCTATCTGTACCGTTGTGCCGAAAAGGATCGCATTGGCATCCGGTTCGCCTTTCTGTAGTCCATCGTCCTCTGAACAGGAGACGGCAGCTAAAGTTACTGCTGTTAACAAAATAAGATTTTTCATACACTAATTTCTTTTTCAATATTAATACTGTTATCATTCAATACTCATTCCTCCGTGTCCACTTCTCCACCATCCACAGGCAGCCACGGTTCAACCGTACCCTGGAAAGCGACACCGTCGGTAGCATACCATACCGTATAAAGGTAAGAGCACCCTGCCGACCAGCCTTCGGCCGGAGTGGAGGGAGAAACTTCGAACGTCTCCCCACCGATCGTTATGCTGAATACCTGTTTCTTCATCGCTTCCGATCCCACCGGGAGTTGAAGCAACGAAACAGGTATCTCGTAGAAAGCATCCTGCGGAATCTTCACCGCCTCGCTATAATCGCAAAGGGTAAAAGAGGGGAAACTATTACTTGTCCCTATCTCCTTCCAGCTTCCGTCCGCCAGCGAGAGCGTACCGCTTCCCGGAGCCGTCAGCGTTATGCCGTTCAATAAAACACCTGTGCCACTGCCGTTCCAAATACGCACCCGTATCCGGCACAAGGCATGCCGAAAAGTCAGCCGCCCCGCAGCAGTTGAACCGCCGGCGGCAGGCGTCACTTTCAGGCAGGACCACAGATAATCGTCCTGACTCCCCGCCCGATCCGCCAGGCTGACCGTTAGCGAAGGGGCGGCGGAGGCATCCGTATAAGACGCTGACGCCGTATAGGGCCAACAGGCATAAAAGGTATATTCCCTACCCGCTTCGTAATACTTCAACGGGTCGTAACTGACGGACCCTTCCGCACCGATCGTTCCCACGACGTTATTCATGACTACTTCACTGCTACCGCCGCCACTCTGCGCCGAACCGGCAAACAGTCCGGCACGGCTTCCGGACGGCAGTACTGTTCCCGACAGAAGGCCCGAAGCCTTGCTCGCCTCCACAGAGACGTCCGCCACAAAGCGAATCGCCCCGCCTGAAAGCGGCTCCCGCCGGTCCTCGGGGGAACATCCCAAAAACAGGGCAAGCCAAACCAGATATGTCAGTAGCCGTTTCATACCTATCCTTTATTTTACCGTGATACCCGGACCTGATACATATTGCCATTCCACTACGCTGGTAGACAGCTGGATGGAGGAGGCGCTTCCGTAGGTAACGGTATATTCATAGGAATAACCCGCACGCAGCCCTTCCTCCGGCAGAGTCAGCGTCTGTCCGGTTTTCTCTATGGCCGGGGATTCGCCTTCCGTCACGCCCATATCAAATGTATAAGCAGTCCCCCTGGCCCCTACAGGCAGCAACATCAGTTGGCCCGGAACGGAGAAAGAGCTTTTGGGCTGGATCTCTTCGGCAGCAGAAGGGCCATACAGGATATAGGCTTCCGGGGCGGAAGGATCGCTCCACGCACCACTACCGATATTCAGCGTTGCACCACCCGGGGCATGTATTTTCAGAGCGTGTAGCGTCAGTTTTTCGTCCGTGCCGTTCACCACCTTCACCGTGACCTGCGTCAGGGCATGGTTGAAGCTCAGCAGGTAAGCGTCGGTTACAGGCTTCTTATTTTCTAACGGACTCGCATACATATAGTCAGTCTGCACTGGCGGGGTCTTACCGAACGTACAGGACAGTTTTGGAGGCTGCCCGGCAGAAGGCGCCTCGATGGATGCGTCATAAGGATAGTAGGCAAAAAAACTGTAGTTGGCATTCGCCGTGTACATCTTTACAGGTTCGTAGACCAGGCCACCGCTACCGCTGACCTCCGCTTCCACATTGTCCATGATCAGGTTGTTCGAAACATCATTGGTCGCTGCCGTCCAGACGGGTACGCCGTTCCTATTTTCAAGCGTGTACACACCTACTTTCGTTCCGGTCGCAAACTGCGTTCCCGTCACCGGGCCGGCTTTCGTCCGGATGCCAGACTCAAAACGGATCACACCCGAAAGGTCCGGCGTTTCGGATTCCCGATTGTCAGAACAGGCACACATCAGGCCCAGGCCTGCTACTAATACTAATGTCGTTGTTTTCATTTCTCTATCATTTTTATTTATCGACCGAAACGTCGGGACCCTGTCCCGCTATCCATTCTGTTATACGAACCTGAAAACGGATGCCCGAAGGCGTCACGTCAAGCTCCACATCCGCATTATCGCCATCACCCATATTGATCAGGTCGTCATAGATATCCAATTCGTGCACCTCATTCGTCTCGTCCGCATAATTGATCTGCAAACGCAGGTTCTTATCGGCCCCTCCACCCGGGATCTCATCCTTATCCAGCAGGTTGAACACCAGAAGCGAACCCACGAACAGGTCCTCTTCCGCGCGGATGGGGATATCGGTGCCGGCCACATAGGAGGCTACAGGCTTTCCCGTACTCAGATTGACTGCCTCGGCCACATTCAGGAGGCGCCCCGATACCGATTCCACCTCACGCGCACCGGTCACCTTTATACGAAAAGAGATGCGCCGCACGATTGGCTCGGGATGAACCCGTAAAGGCTCCGCACCCGGATCCTCTTTCGTCACTTCATACTCTCCGAGCGTAGCCAGCGTAAACCAATCCGGTTGCCCGACCGTTTCCACCGAACGACTCAGAGGTTTTACACAGGCTTCAGCCGTTTCGAACTGCTCCTGTCCGCGAAACCAGATACCCGGTGTAGGACGGTTATAGATCAGTACGCGATAATTGCCGACCGGCAGATTGCCGGAGAAAGAGGCCGTATCCGATTTCATTTCGTAGACCGTCCCCTCCCCGCTTTCCGGATAGAAACGAAGCGTCATCCCCTCCGGAGGCTGTATGCCGGAAGGCACCGTATCCCATTCAAAACAGATACGGACTGTCCCGTCGACAAGGCCCGGAACCGGCTCGTCAGATTTCCTGCAACAAGAAAAAATACTCATGATTGCAAGCAAACAAAAGATGAACCCTATACCTGTTTTTTGCTTCATTTTTCCTCCTTGAATATTGCATCTCTATTGATAGTAGAGATACAATGCCTTTAATCAACTATAACTCAATGCGATACAAATCACATTAATCTTCATTGGTTTTTATTCACATTCCTAAATATGTAAAAGAAAGTGAAATTGATAACATTTTTTCAATAGTTAAATATTATTTACCGCTTAATGATCAAGGTGTTTTCAAAACATATATTTACTACCTTTGCCTCAGTTTTAGTTAAGTAAATATAATGTATCTCTACTATCAATAGAGATGCATCCCCCTATATCCAGAAGGATATGAAATTCAGGACATCCCTTTCTCTCCGCCAAACAATTATTTTTTAGCTTTATTTATAGATTGAACAGGTCGTAAAATCACAAAAAAATGAACACGGCGGTTGTCGTTAGGATGCAACAAATCCCGCTGATACAGGATAAGATTTGCAGAGGGAAAGAGAGGAATAAGAGAGCCGGCAAGGAAAAACACAAACAGATTTCAGAAGTTCAAAGAATATCAAAAAGCAACAAGAATCAATGATATACTATCATAGCAATCGCATTTTATATTCTTTTCGTAACGCATTCTTTTTCCAATAGAGGCCGTCCGGTCACAAACCTGTTGCTTTTAACGGGTAAAAAGCCCTTTTTCATGGTTATTGGGAGTGGTTTGGTATCAATTACCCGGCAGATAGTTTCAGTTAGCTGCCGGATAGTTTCAACCATCCGGCAGCTGGTCAGAATTGTCCGGCAGCCCATTGAATTTGCCTGGGAGATAATTGTAACACGTCTCTTTTTTTCCTGAACAGGCATCGGTTATTCAGTACTTTTTTCGCTGGAAGGTAAAAAAATCCATACCATTCCTGACTGACAAAATGTAGCCATTTACATCAACCGAACAGCCACCATCACAAACCGCCTGGGACCTCATTCCAAATGCGCAAACAAAAAGTCATCCGATTTCCCCAATCCCCTTCCCTCCTGTCATCGCTCAACTTCACCAGAGACGCATAAATACTCCCATCCCCTTACTCGCCTCCATAGAGAGTTCCTATAAAAGGAATTAAATGACAAATTGATTTTCAGGAATACCAATAAAAAATAGGAATAGCATTCTTCTATACAATACAGTTCATAATCGTTGGTGGAGTTAATCCTGTTCATAATTTATCAAAAGTGAACTATCTTGTCCCCGTGCTTGACACGGGGCCGCAGAAGAACAGGCTGTATCAAAAGATACATATAGGATACGGTTTGTGCCTTTGCGATCCCGTGTCGGGCACGGGAACAGGATAGTTCAAATATTTCTAAATTGCCACATTGGCTCATTATTTTCTACATCTGAATCAAATAATCCCCTTCTCTGTTTGGAATAAATAAAATATTGCCTACATTTGTCTCGTTACCTGCTATCGGGTAATAAAACAACTAAAACTATTGACTTATGGAAAAGTATGTGAACATCATGCTCGACAAG
>ERZ791830.1160-NODE-1160-length-18250-cov-2.819236_pt1 | contig 18250 bp, 13 predicted proteins | sample MGYA00509945_ERZ791830 | MGnify/ENA primary metagenome ERZ791830 (study PRJEB30046, sample SAMN00792021) | human gut metagenome | study: EMG produced TPA metagenomics assembly of the A metagenome-wide association study of gut microbiota in type 2...
ACGAATTGCTCCGTTGCGATGCAACTCTCGCAATTCTAAAAACATTCGGTATCGTATATATATAAGAAAGGTTGGATATTATTATGTGGCTGGCTGATAACTGGAAGGACTACGAAGTCCTTGATACCTCTAACGGAGAGAAACTTGAGCGCTGGGGAAATTATCTTCTGGTACGTCCGGACCCTCAGGTTGTATGGAACACACCTCACACCAATCCGGGTTGGAAGAAAAAGAACGGACATTATCATAGAAGCAGCAAGGGAGGCGGTGAATGGGAGTTTTTCTCTCTGCCACAGCAGTGGAGCATTCATTATGGAAAGCTTACCTTCCAGTTAAAACCATTCTCTTTTAAGCACACAGGCTTATTCCCTGAGCAGGCTGCAAACTGGGATTGGTTTTCTAACCTGATTCAAAATGCAAACCGTCCGATTAAAGTGCTTAATTTATTTGCCTACACAGGTGGTGCAACACTTGCTGCAGCAGCTGCTGGCGCTTCTGTTACTCATGTAGATGCTTCAAAGGGCATGGTTGCCTGGGCAAAAGAAAATGCAGCATCTAGTGGACTGTCTGATGCACCGATTCGCTGGATTGTTGATGATTGTCAGAAATTTGTTGAACGAGAAATCCGACGCGGCAATCACTATGATGCAATCATCATGGATCCGCCATCTTATGGACGCGGACCTAAGGGTGAAATCTGGAAAATTGAGGATGCTATTCATCCACTCGTATCACTGTGTTCACAGCTACTTTCTGACAAACCGCTATTTTTCCTTATTAACAGCTATACAACCGGTTTTGCTGCTTCTGTCTTAACATATCTTCTTGGACTTGAGGTTGTAAGCAAATTTGGCGGTCACGTTGTTTCTGATGAAATTGGTCTTCCTGTAACACAGTCTGGTCTTGTTCTTCCATGCGGTTCATCTGGTCGCTGGACAAGTGTGTGATACCAGGGTTAAAAGCTCAAAAAGCCATTATATAGTATAGAAGAAACACCTCAAAAAAAACTGGTCTCCCGTGGGAGGCCAGTTTTTTGTCTACTTATAAATTATTGTGGTACGCTCTGGAACAATGTCTGTCCCTCACCAAGTGGAAGATATCCAGCGTTTCCTGATGCATCCTCTACGTAAAGATAAAATGCACCTGGTTCATTTGCCGCCTGAATCAGCTTTCTTGGGAATACCTGTGTTCCCGTGCCAAGTGTTGCCGCTGGCGCAGCATCTGCTGCTGCCGAACTTAACAAATTCGTATCTGCTGCCAGAATATAATTAAACTGTTCCTGTGATGTCAGATCAACAAGCTCATATTCGTAGTTCCCAGTTGTCTCACTTAATGCATCCTCTGCAATCACACCATCTTTTAATTCATATGGAATCTTGCAAACATAACGGCCAAGACTGTCAATAGAAATTGGGCTTGTCACTGCTAACGTAAATCCACCATTTTCATCAAATGTTCCATTTGCAGAAGAAGGTGTAAGTACATGGGACGTATTATACAGGCGCGCTGCATTTCCATATCCGTTAAGCACGGTAAATGTTCCATCCTGCATAAGCGGTGTAGAAAGATCGGTTCCGCTTAATACACGAAAACTGGTAACAGAGTTGTCTGCACCTGTTCCAACAACTACAATATTAAGCTGATTATCGGATGTATTTAAATCACATACCTCTACCTTATATGCTGCACTGATTCCTGTACCAACTGTATAATCGGTACCATTCACATTGACGATAAGGCTGGTTGTACTTCCATCCTCTGCTACCTCAGTACGATATTTGAAGAAGTCTGCTGCACCATCTCCATTAAGATCTGCCGTATAATTAGTTCCTTCTGCTGAAAGTGTAACTGCTGTTCCATCTGCAAATGAAATCTCTGTAGCTGGATCAGCCGGCTCTGTCTCTACCTGCGGAACTTCCTGCGGCTGAATCTGATTTAATCCTGTATAAGAAGATTTTACCACACCATTATGAACATTAAGTGCACCATCTTCAAACTGCATTCCATCCTGAGTCCATGACACATTGATGTAACTTGGTGTTCCTGCTGCATCTGTAAATGCAATCTGAATCAAATTACCAACTGCACTTGAACGATTCCAGAAATGAAGGTCTGTTGGTTCTGCACCAATCAGTGCGCTTACCTGTGACCAGATATCCTCTGCACCCGGCATCGCATCAAACTGACTCTTTGCCAGTTCCTGTGCTGCATACTCACTATAGCCTCCGTCAGAAGCAAGCAGATATGCAACTCCATTCATTCCATTGTCTAACTGTAAGCTTACGCCATCTGATACAAATACACCCGGAAGCAAATCTGCTACCATATAGCCATTTGCACCATCTGCTCCATAAATGCAGGAATATGATTCTCCTGTTGAAGTGGTGACACTCAAAACAAACTGTGTTGTGCCGTTTGCAATAGCATTAACACTGCATGATGCAACATCAGTGATTGGGAAAATCTCAACTGCATTGGAAGTAGAATCCTCTCCATTGTACCAGATTTCCTTTCGTCCGCCTACATCAACAAGTGCAAATGCTTCCTGAACACCATTTCCATTAAAATCGTAGAACATATAGCTGTTTCCTACAACGCTTCCACCAGAATCTGCAGAAATTTTTGCAAGAATATTTTCTGCATTTCGCTCCGTTGGTGCTTCCGGCGTCTCATCTGGTGATGGATCTGTTGCTGGCGTCTCATCTGGTGACGGTGCTGGCGCTGGTGTCTCATCTGGTGACGGTGCTGGCGCTGGTGTCTCATCTGGTGATGGATTTGTCGCTGGCGTCTGATCTGAAGATGGAGCCGGGGCCGGTGTCTCATCTGGTGATGGATTTGTCGCCGGCTGCTGCTCCGAAGATGGAGCCGGGGCTGGTGTCTGATCCGGTGATGGATTTGTCGCTGGCTGCTGCTCTGAAGACGGGGCTGTGGCCGGTGTCTGCTCTTGGGACGGGGCTGGGGCTGGCGTCTGCTGCGGCTGTGATGCTGCCTGCTGTGCAGTTGTCGGCTGTGTTGGAACTGTCTGCTGTGCAGAGCTTGATGGCGTGGACGCATTATTGTCAAGTGAAAGTGAAGTTCCCTCAACTACCTCATCTGCCATATACTTCATATAATTCCACGCAAAGCTTCCCTTTACACAAATTGCCTTCTGAACCTTTGAAAAAGCAAGGTTTCCAATCTCTTCAACTGATTCCGGAACTACAACTTCTTTCAAAAGCTCAATATCAGACAATGCAGAATCATCCAGTTTCTTCATTCCATCTGGAAGCTTTAAATACTGAACTGACGTATTGTTCTTAAATGCATGTGAACCAATTGAAGTTACCGGATATCCGCCGATTTCTGCCGGAATACGAACAACTTGTCCCTGATCATTGTACTCAACAAGCTTTAACTCATCATTTGAAAGCTCATAGACATTTCTTCCGGAAGTAACCTTGTTGTCTTTGATTTCAACTACTTCAGTTTCTGTCTCCTTTTGAGTTTCTTTCTGTGTTTCTTTCTTCGTATCCGTATCCTGTATTTTATCTACTGTATACGGAATCTGCTTATTGCTCTTTTTTCCACTGCTGAAAAGAAGAACAATCAATACGATCATCGCAGCAATCAATGCAATTACTGTGACAATAATAACAACAAGAATACGATTTGTTTTTGGATGAGCCGGTTCATAATCATCATTGTCGTAATCATCATTACCGTAGCTGTCATCCTCTTCGTCATAATCGTAATCATCATTCAGATTTTCTTCATAATCATCATCTGAATCTGAATCGTAGCCTTGATCTGGCTGCTCTTCATAATTGTCTTGTACTTTGACTTTAGAGGGGCGTATCTTTGTTCCGCAAATTGGACAAATCGTGCTTCCCTGCGCTAGTCTGGCACCACATTTCGGGCAAATCATATGCTTCTCCGTTCTGCCGCATTTTTGCGGCTTTTTTTAAGTTATCGTCTGCGTGTAACGTAAACGATAACGCCTTTAACCTTTCGTATCATACCATAAGTATGGGTTTATTTCAATGTTTCAAATATCCAAAAACATTACATTTCTTTTACAAAACTGCGTCAATCCACGCGTTCCTTTCCCCAGAAAAATAATGCTACTGTTCCCGGGCCGGTATGACTGCCAATTGTAGCACCAATCGGATAAATTTCAACTTTTCCATTTAAATTAGGAAAGCGGCTCTCAACAAGCATTGCAACAGCTTTTGCGTCATCCATGCACTCCGACTGACAGATATAGCATTTGCCCGAATATGCCAGACCTCCCTCGGCATTTTCTTCCATCTTCTGAACGATGCGCTGAATCACCTTTTTCTTCGTGCGCACCTTCTCTCTTGCTGTCAGATGTCCCTCATAGTCCACATTTAACAAAGGACAGATTCCAAGCATACCTCCAAAAAATCCAGCTGCCTTTGATACTCTTCCGCCTCTGATAAAAAAAGTAAGATCAGAAGTAAAAAACCAGTGCTGCAGTTTCTTTTTATTTTCACACACCCATGCATACAATTCATCTATACTCTCTCCTGCATCTCTTCTGTCTGCCAGAGTATCTACTAACAAACCATAACCTGAGGAAGCTGCCAATGAATCCACTACATAAATTTTTCTGTTTGGATATTCTTCTCTTACCTGTTCTGCTGCAATACATGCTGAATTGTAGCTGCCTGAAATTCCGCTTGAAAGCGTTAAATGAAGGATATCCTTTCCCTCATCAAATATTTTTCTAAAAAAGTCTGCATACTCGCCGATACTAACCTGTGATGTCTTTACCTCCTCACCTGCAAGCATTCTGCGATATAATTCTGCCGGAGGCATCGTCTGACCAAGATCATCCAGATAGTCCGTTCCTCCCAGTTCATAGTGAAAGCACACATAGCGGATTCCACGCTTATCAAAATATTCCTTCGTCAAATCAGCTGTAGAACAGCAGCTGATGCAATATTCTGCCATACTCATCTCCTCCTTATAATTAAAGCATTAAAACAGTTACAGTATATCGTTTTTGATGTTCAAATACAAGTAGCGTTAAAGAGAAAATGCACCGTTTATCATTCCTTATCTTTTTTTCAGAAAATGTTCGCGATTAGGATAAATTTCCCTAAACACCTCTAAAGCAGCTCTTTGAAGCGGCTCAAATTCTTTTTCCATTCGCAGACTATGAGGTGCATCAAACACAATTCTGCTTATTTGTTCAGCGATCTTTCCTGCAATGCTTTCATCTGACAGCTGTCCCATTCCAAAAATAACAGAAGTAAAGCCACGTCCTCCTGTACTAATCTCAATATATTTTCTGCATGTGTTTTTTAACTCTAAAAAAATTATTTCCTGCTGAGTCTTTGGCTTTCTTTCAAATTCATATAAATTCAGACCAAGAATAGCTTCTATCGCAAGCTTTTTCTTTCTGCCTCCCAAATCCATGCTTCCACTTTCTACAATATATTTTAAATTCATAAGATAACCAACAAACATATCCTTCCTTGGCTTACCTTTTCCATATCTGGTCTCCCAGAGCTTCATTCGAAGTTTATCTTCTTCACTCATGGTTTCATTTTTATTTTCCAGAAGCATCTGCTGTCTTTTAAGCGGATCTGTCTGTTCATAATAGTTTATCAGCCAATCTTCCATTTTCAATCTTTCCTTTCCGAAAATGAACCTTTTTATTGTTCCATAAATGATTCCACATTTTCTGCCGTCACCTTTTGATACGGCAAAAAGATATATCGTTCATTTTCCAGATCCTCCTTTGGCGGTGTCTGACCTTGAAACAGTGTCATCGCAAGACGCGAAATCTGCTCAGCTTGTCCATGCCTGTCATTATACACAGTCCCCTGAATGGTGCCTTTTTGGACAGCATCCAATGCACCTTCCAAACCATCTATTCCAAAAATCATCGGACGTCTGTCTTTATCATAATCAAGTGCATCATACGCAGCAACTGCACCAAGAGCCATCTCATCATTATTAGAAAGGACTAGTTCAATCTCGTCTCCATATTGATTAATCAGCTGTGTCATCTTATTTTCAGCTTGTCCACGATTCCAGTTTGCAAACTGGAAACTTAGTCTTTCTAATATAATGCCCTGTTCTTTAATTGTTTTTACCACACTGTCTGTTCGAATGATTGCATCCTGATGACCTGTCTCACCCTCAAGAAGTACATATTGAATTTTTCCGTCCTGATTTCGATCTACTGCGTCATTGTCTCTTATCATATCTGCTGCAATCTCACCCTGCATCATACCAGACTGTCTGGCATCTCCGCCTACATAATACAGCTTATCCCACTGCATCAAATCTTCTCTCACCGGCTCTCTATTAAAGAAAATAACAGGTACATTTTCCTTTTTTGCCATTTTTATTATATTTGACGGCTCTGTCCTGTCAACAAGATCAACAGCAAGTATCTCACAGCCAGCATCAAGCATCTCCTTCACAACTTCATTTTGAATCTTCTGATCATTTTTTCCATCCCTTACAGTCATAATCACCTTTAGAGAATCTGACTCGTATTCTGCCAGATCTTCCTTCAGACAATCTGTAAGCGCATTAATAAAGGGGTCATCCTGCGTGTATAGCACAACACCAACACGAAGAACATCTCTTTTTTTCTCACTATTCGCCGTACATCCTGTCAGACACAACAACATGCATCCGATCAGAATACTTCTTATCTGATACTGTTTCATTGAAATCTCCATTCCTTTTTGGCTGACTATATGCAAATTCTCAATCATACGTATGAAGAAAATGCTGTACCTCTTCTCTGAAAATATCTTCTTTATGCAGCAGATGATACTCAATCGTCTGGTTGTTAATCGTATACAGATGATTTTTCAGCACTTTTGAAATTTCTATAGCGCTATGATATCCCATTCCATATCCATCTATCGCAATCAATCCGTCAATCACAGAATCATCAAGATAATATACACACTTTATACTATTTCCAATCCCATAGATTTTCGTGTCACTCTCTTTTTTCTGTGCATACATCCCTGCTACCTGCTCTAAGGCACTAGTGTCAAATACAATCAAATAGTCAACTGGCTGCTGCTCTTTTAACCTCTGTGTAATTGCCATATCATATGTGATATTCATATCAAACTGAATCTCACATCCCGTATCAGAAAGCACATCTAATACACCCTGCATACATTTATCAGTACAGTCTGTTTTCTTAAATCCGCTTATAATTCCAACAGTTTTGCCTTGAATATTATTTTGATTGCGGCTTAATAAGTCCTGTGCCAATGTATATCCCATACGGTAATAGTCTGGCATAATAACAGGCAAATCAGAATATTTTGATGTATGATCTTCCTCTTTTTCACGCAGCGCATCATTTGCTACAAGAAGCATTGGCTTTTGTACGCGAATTTCTCTAAGCATATCAATAGTATCCCTGCCCGGCGCCGCCTGAACAATAAATGCATCAACCTGATTATCCAGCTGATCATAAATCAAGTTCTTCTCTTCATCTGCATTTTCAATTTCATCTGTATTGCAAATAATCAAATGTATATTTGCGATTCCAGCTGCCTGCTTTAGGCCATTCATAAAGGAGTTCCATTTTTCATCACCTGATTTTTCAACAATAACTGCTACACGCTTCTGAGGCTTTTCATCTTCAAAAATCAGATGCACACAAAACAGCAGTAATATGCCAAGACAAATTTCTGCTAACAAAAAAGTAGTTTTTGTTTTTTTCATGATTCACCCTCTTTTCTGACTGGCTTTCCCGGAGTCTCAAGCACTTCACAATTTTCCTTAGTGTATGGCACAGCAGGCAAATGAATCGTGACTGTTGTTCCCTCATCTGGTTCACTCTCCACAATAATGCCATATTTATTTCCAAACATCAGCTGAATACGCGTGTGCACATTAATGAGTCCTACACCAGAACCATGTTTGGGTCCTTTCTGATTATCTTTTAAAATATTTTCTACATCTTCATGACGCATTCCCATTCCATTATCCGTAACTGAAAGATAGATTTCTGCATCATCTTTCCAGCCTTTGACAATAATTTTAGGCTGGTCATCCTCATCCATATTTCCTACACCATAATATATAGCATTTTCAAGAATCGGCTGCAAAATAAGCTTTACCGTACAGAACGGATAAATTTCTTCTGAAACATCATATTCTGTCACAAAACGCTCCTTGTAGCGATACTTTTGAATATTCATATAATTTTTGCAGTGTTTTAGCTCATCCTCAATACTAATAATCGTCTTTCCTCTTGACAAACTGATTCTAAACAGCTTGGCCAGCTCAGATATCATAAAAACTGCATCCTGATTTTTATTGGCCTCAACCATCCAAGTGATAGATTCCAAAGTATTATAAAGAAAATGCGGGTTGATCTGACTTTGCAGTGCTGCCAGTTCACTCTTTCTTCTCTCATTCTGCTGCTTCACAATTTCTTTCATTAACCGCTCAATTTCTTCATACGAATGCTGGACAGATTTTCCAAGATGACGAATCTCATATGAGCCTCCAATATAGATATCAGGCTTTTCCCCAGCTTCATATGCCCTTACAGATGCATCCAGTTTAAGAATTGGACTTGAAATCCTTTTCGACACAATGCGATTGACTAAAAGAAGCATCATAATCAGCATAATCACAACAATTACCATATAAATACGAAACTGTTCTCGACTGTCTGTTCTAATGTCCTGCTTTACAATGCCTACCATCTTCCAGCCCGTATATGATATGGTACTTACAATTGCAGTCTGCTTATCTCCACTTGGGCTGCGCAAATTTTTATATACACCATCTTCACTGCTGCATACAATACTGAAATCTTCCTCAAACAATCCATTGCTGATTTCATTTGCATAAGGATGATAAATCAGATTTCCTTCCCCATCACAGACATAATAATATCGCCCCCTGTTTTGATCATTCACCTGATTCATCATTTCCTCAATAAAGGAATATTTCATATCAACAAGCAAAATGCCATTTTCAGGTCTGTCTCCATCAATACCGTCTACCGCACGACTTAGGGAAATCACCCAATGATAGCTCTTTGCATCATCCTGAAATAAATTCTGCATATGAGGCGTTGAAAAGTGCATATTTTCAATTTCCTCTGCTGCATTTTCAAACCAAGACTGCCAAAGCACCTCTACGCCATCCTTCTGCAGCGTAACTGGCTCTGCCACAATAAGATTTCCTTCCATATCATAAAGCGCAATACTCTGTATTTTGTCCTTATTAAAATCATATAGAAAACTCAGCTGCTGATTAAACTCCGGACTAGACACATCAAATGCCTGTATAATATTATATGTGACAGTATCTGAAATCTGTCTCATATTTTTCAGATACTGCTCCATGGAATTGACTGTGCTTTCCATCAGGTTTTGTGTGTTGCGAACTTCATTCTGACGCATAGCCATTTCATATCGATTGTAAAGCAATAACCCCATAGATATAGATGTAATTACCGTCATCAAAGAAAGAACCGTCATAATGACAGACTGAATATCTGACACTTTTCTTTTTTTCATACTCATTTTCCCATATGCTCTGTGCGATATTTTGAAGGCGACATTCCATATTTGCGTTTAAAAACATATCCAAAATAGTTTGCGTCCTCATAGCCAACATGTTCTGCAATTTCATAATTTTTTTCATTTGTTTCAAGCATCAGATGAACAGCCTGCTGCATTCTGTAATCTGTCAAATATGTAATAAATGAAATGCCCACTTCTTTCTTAAAAATAGAAGAAAAATAGGAATTTGATACACCAAGCTTTGAACATACGGTATCAAGTGACAGATCTGCATCTGTATACTCATCACGAACAATATTTTTTGCTTCTGAAATAAGGTAACGCAGTGAAGAATTTCTGGCATTTTTTAGTTCATCACTGATCGATAGTGCTACTCTAACAAGCCAGGCCATTAATGCACTTTCATCCATCTTTGTAATTTCTTCATACGCATTTTTGATTTCTCCGGCATGATCTTCAAATTTCATATGATTATTTCCACAGAAACGATATAGATGCCCTACAATTTCCAGCACAGTAAAATTATACTGCATAATTGTTTTTGCATTATCTTTTAGTTCCTTCACTAAAGAAAAAACTGCATGTTCAATATCTTCACGTACCCCAATATGAACTGCCTTGAACACATCATTCATATTAATATCATCTGGCTGCATGGAAAGCCCCTGCCCCTTCGGTGCAATATCTGCAATATTGATAGAACAGCCTGATCCGTAAATAACACGATACGAAAGTGCTTCCCATGCCCCTTCATAGGAAAAACGAAGATTTGATACTTCATTGCACACCTTACCTATTCCAGCAGTAACAACTGCACCAAAAAAGCGGTCTGCCCATTTGCAGAAGCGGTCACAGTCATCTGTCAGTCTCGTGATTTCATCTTCTTTGCCTAAATTTGCTACCATAACAATATTTCCCAAATATGAAAAATATCTGCAGTCCCATTTGCCACGGAATTTTTCCTTTACTTCTCTTTGTACAGATATTGAAAGAAGAAGTGGTGTCATCCCGTCAGGAACATGATTTTCTGATGTATGGAAAACAGCGCAGCAAAAATACGGTCCTGGCAAAGAAATCTGATAATCATTTAAATATTTATTTATTTCACTGTCCGAAATGCGTCCCTCCACAAGAGAGCAAAAGAAATTTGTTTGAAGTACAGGAAGGGAATCTGTATAGTACTGCTCTAGCTTTCTGACATTTAATTTTTCTTCTCTCTCTTTATCGAGTACGTTTTTTAATCGTTTGAGACATTCAGAAAGCTCATTGGCATTGATCGGTTTTAATATATACTCTTCAACTTCAAGATGAACTGCTTCTTTGGCATATTCAAACTCATCAAATCCTGTCAGAATTAAAATTCTCACGCCTGGATTCTCTTCCTTTAAATTACGTGCCAGTTCCAATCCATTCATATAGGGCATTTTGATATCGGTAATGACTACATCTGGCTGCAGTTTTTCTGCTATTTCCATAGCTTTTACACCATTCTGTGCTTTTCCGATTACCTCAAATCCCAATTCTTCCCAATTAATTCTTTGTTCAATTGCATTTCTGACTTCTTCCTCATCATCTACAAGAAGTACTTTATATGTAGTCATCTATATTCCTCCATGTTTACTAAGAAATCTTTCTGCATTTACAAAAAATGGCACGAACTTCTTTATAAATAGATTCGTGCCATCTTCATTATACTCTTTTTTTACCAATTTTCCACTAGTAATATTATTTTTTTATACATTTTTTGTGCATTACTTCTTCTTTACGTACTTGAGACAGTCAAGTGTAACTGCTACGAGAATGATAATACCTTCAAAGATAAACTGAAGGTTTGTATCAATACCAAGAATAGTAAGGGAATAAGTCAGTGCAGTGAAGATAAGTACACCAGTTACAACACCAGAGATCTTACCAATACCACCAGTAAAGGATACACCACCAACAACGCATGCAGCGATGGCATCCATATCCCATCCTTGTCCATAAGCTGCACTACCAGAACCGATCATACGATTACATTCCAGCCAAGCACCAAATCCATACAGGATACCTGCAAGAACGAATGCGCCCATTGTTACTGCAAATACAGAAATACCAGATACAGCAGCTGCTTCTGGATTACCACCAACTGCATAAAGATTCTTACCAAACGTTGTCTTATTCCAGATAAACCATACAACTGCAACTGCAACAACTGCCCACAAAATAATGGTTGGGAAATTTCCAATTCTTGGAATAAACATTGCCGGGATGGAAGAATCAATTGCTCCAAAGGATACACCCTTTGTTGCATATGTTACAAGACCAAAGATAATAAGCATGTTTGCCATAGTAGAGATAAATGGATGCATCTTAAATCTTGCCATAAAGAAACCTGCAATTGATGCAAATCCAGTTGTCAGAATCACACATACAAGCAGTGCAAATATTGCACGAGCTGGTGCAGGGATTCCAGTGAAGTCAAAGATATGGCCAAATACACCGCCCGTATTAATACCATTGTGCATAATAATGGTTGCTGTTACCATACCCATACCAACCATTCGGCCTACAGAAAGATCAGTACCGGTTAACAGAATCAATCCTGCTACACCAAGAGCCAGGAAGATACGAGGTGATGCCTGCTGAAGAATATTCAAAATATTAGCTGTTGTCAGAAGCTGCGTATCCTTTACAACTGGTGTGATAAAGCAAAGTGCGATAAAAATCATGATAATTACAATATAAAGTCCGTTCTTATAAAGGAACTGCGGTGTGTTAAATGTATACTTGTAATTTTCCAGTTTCTGAAGCTTCTTCTGTCCATAAGTAAACTTTGACATACGAAGCAAATCAATCAGATGATACTGATGCACAAATGCCTCATGCTTTCTGTCCTTGATTTCCTGAAGCTTTGACTCATGCACCATCTGTGCATCATACAGACGATTCTTATATACATACTTCTCGTCCTTAAGCTCCTGCTTATCTGTCATTCCGGAGATTGTGCGCTCGTGCTCTGCTTTCAGCTTCTCACGAACTTTTACATATTCTGCATTCTCAGCTTCCTTTTGAGCTGCACAGCTTGCTACAACCTTATCGTAATAATCTTTCTTAAAATGAGTCTTCAAATAAGATTCTGCATCTGCAATCAGCTTGGAAACTTTATCCTTATTTGCAGCTTCTACCTCTCTTGCCTTTACAAGAAGTGCCTGATCCTTTCGGATAATCTCATTCTGCTCCTCTTTTGTATAATTCTTATCTTCCTTTGTTAAAGAGATATGTGTCTTTAATGCCTGCACCTGATCAGAACCATCTACACGCAGGGCATCTATCTGTGCCTGTATTTTACCAACATATTCATCAATCGGCTTTAAAAGTTTTGCTTCCTCTTCTGCCGAAAGATATCTCATATCATTTGCCATAGCTCTCGTACTCCTCTCTATTACAAATACTTTGCACTAAGTCTAAGCAGTTCTTCCTGATTTGTTTCCTTGGTGTTTACAATTCCTGCCAGATGACCATTTGACATTACACCGATTCGGTTTGTAATTCCAAGAATCTCCGGCATCTCAGATGAAACAACAATGATTGTCTTTCCCTGCTTAGCCATATCAATAATCAGTTCATAAATCTCGTACTTAGCACCAACATCAATGCCTCGTGTCGGATCATCCATCATGAAAATCTTTGGTGAACGCTCCAGCCATCTTCCAAAGATTGCCTTCTGCTGATTTCCACCAGAAAGGTTTGCAATCATATCATCCGGTCCCATGCACTTTGTATGCATAATACGAATTTCTTCTGCAGTTGCTCTTACCATTTCATCCTTAGATAATGCAATTCCAGATTTATACTGACTCATATTAGCAATTGTTGTATTAAAGGTGATATCTGCTTTTAAGAATAATCCATCAGCCTTACGTTCCTCAGTAATTAACGCAAATCCATGATCCATTGCATCTTTTGATGAATGAAAATTCATCAGCTTATCATCATAGTAGACACGTCCGGCTGCTCTTGTACGAATACCAAATATCGTCTCAAGAAGCTCTGTACGACCAGCTCCAACCAGACCATATAAACCAAATATTTCTCCCTTTTTTACATCAAAGGTTATATCTTGAAGCTTCGGTGCATATTTCGTAGATAAATGCTCTACTCTTAAAATCACATCACCCGGTGTATTATCAACAGGCGGGAAACGATTATCTAATGATCTTCCTACCATAGCAGAAATCAATTCATTCATATTGGTATCACTACAGTTTTTAGTCATTACAAGAGCACCATCTCTAAGAACAGAAACCTGGTCACAGATCTCAAAGATCTCATCCATCTTATGAGAGATATAGATCAGTGAAATTCCCTGTTCACGAAGCTGTCTCATCATCTTAAATAATTTTTCAACTTCTGGTGCTGTCAGAGATGAGGTTGGCTCATCCAAAACAATCACCTTTGAATTATAAGAAATTGCCTTTGCAATTTCACACATCTGTCTCTTTGAAACAGACATCTTCTTCATCGGCTGTGAAAGATCTACCGTAATGCCAAGCTTACGGAATAAATCAGAAGCCTCTTTTTTCATTCTTCCCTCATCAATTACTCCGAGGGATGTTTTGGGGTAGCGACCAAGAAACAGATTGTCAATTACGTTTCTTTCCAGACATTGATTCAACTCCTGATGAACCATTGCCACACCATTTTCCAAAGCATCCTTTGGACCTGTAAAGCTAATCTCTTTCCCGTCTAAAATTATTGTTCCTTCATCTTTTTGATACGTACCAAAAAGACATTTCATCATTGTCGATTTACCAGCACCATTCTCGCCCATCAGACCCATGATTGATCCTCTCGGCACATCCATATCGATATGCTTTAGAACCTTATTTCTTCCGAATGATTTGCTCATGCCGCGGATCGACAAGACGATATCCTTATTGCCTTCTGCCATATCCTTACTCCTTTCAGAAAAAGAGGGTGTCAGAAGTTCTAACACCCTCAGACCTTTTGCTAGCAAAAAATCTCTATCAATTACTGCTTAAGGAGAGATGTATAAGATGCTGCATTGTCTGTCTTAACCATATTGATTGCGAATGCATCATATTCGCCTGGATTACCAAGACGGTTTGTAACATTAGACTCAGTCTGACCATCACCACCAATGTATTCAACCTTTAAGTTCAGCAGATCATCATAGTTCTGAAGAAGTGGCTGATAAGTTGAGCTTAAGAAGTTATCAGAAGCATTGTAGATATTTAACCATACCTTCTTCTCTGGGCTCTTAGAAGCATCCAGCTGATTTGAAACCTTGCTGTATACCTTGGTAGAATCAGTGAAATCCTTATAGTTATCTGCTGTGATTGCAATATTTAATGCGTAGTAAGATCTCTCATCTGCACTATATCTGTAATCAACACCCTCTTCCAGCTTGTTGCCTGCTGCATCTGCAGTACCAATACCAGTATCGATATCTACACCGTCCAGTGCATTTCTTAAAACTCTCAGTGTCAGGTAAGCCTGAACGTCTGCATGCTGGGAAATTGTTCCGCCGTAGCCTTCTGCAATTGCTGCAACTGCGTCACTGTTTGCATCATAACCAAATGTAGGTACTTCGTTCTCCTTTGCCCATGCATTGAACATTGACATTCCCATACCATCGTTGTTAGATACAACAACATCAATCTCATCACCAAAAGATGCTGCCCAAGTTCCGATTGCGTTACCAGCAGTAGCTGCATCCCATGTAGCACCTGCGGAGTTCTTCATTTCCTGTGCTGCCAGCTCACGGATGGTATATTCTTTTCCATCTACCTCGATAGTAGAATCCTGAACGATCTTTGAAGAACCATCTGCATTTGTTCCGATTGGAGCTGCATCAACTACTCCATCTTTTTCAACGCCAGTTCCCAGTGCGGAACGAACACCACGTGTACGTGCGATAGAATCGTTGTGTCCGATATCACCGATTGCTAAGATATAACCAATTACGCCATCACCATTACGGTCCATAGATGCTGCATTTTCCTTAATATAATCAAGTACCATCTGACCCTGAAGTTCAGCACCCTGATTTGCATCAAAACCAACATAATATGTCTTATCGTTAAAGTTCAAAGCGTCCTTGTCAAGTTCTCCTGTAGAGCTGTTTGATGGCTGGCGATTGAACCATACTAATGGCTTCTTGCTATTGTCAACACTTGTCTTGTTTCCTGATCCTGATCCTGAAGTGCAGGCTACCAATGAACTGGAAAGTGCTGCTCCTACAAGTAATGGGAAAATTCTACTCTTTTTCATGATTTACTCCTCCTTTGAAGTGTCTGCTTTATTGACTGTCCTTATTATATTCTTCACAAGCGAATAATCATATAGAAAATTTTTATATGAACCATTGAAATTTTGTGCATTTTATTATTTTTTAATGCTTTCCAAATATTAGTCTTATGATTACAGTAGTCATTTTGTCTGATTCTGTAAGATAGTAAAAACTCATTCTATACAGTTTTTCTATATTAGTTTAATTTTGATTCTTTATTCAGCAGTTTAGTGTGGTAAAAAGCCACAAGATTTTATTGCTATTTCTTTTGCATGTCAGCATGATTTAGACCAAAAGATATAAAAAAAAGACAGCCACTTGCAGGCAAGCCTGCAATGACTGTCTCTCACGCGCTTTCACACGCTTATTTAATTACTCAAACGTAAATTATTCGATGATAGAAACTACTCTACCAGAACCAACGGTACGTCCACCCTCACGGATAGCGAAACGAAGACCCTGCTCCATAGCTACTGGGTGAATCAGCTCGATGGTCATCTCTACGTTATCACCTGGCATACACATCTCGGTACCAGCCGGAAGCTCACAAACACCAGTAACGTCAGTTGTTCTGAAGTAGAACTGCGGTCTGTAGTTGTTGAAGAATGGAGTATGACGACCACCCTCATCCTTGGTCAGAACGTATACCTGAGCGGTAAACTTCTTGTGGCACTTTACAGAACCTGGCTTACACAGACACTGACCTCTTTCGATATCAGTTCTCTGAACACCACGAAGCAGAGCACCGATGTTATCACCAGCCTGAGCCTCATCCAGAAGCTTACGGAACATCTCGATACCGGTTACAACTACGGTTCTGTTCTCTTCCTTGATACCTACGATCTCAACGGAATCGTTCAGATGCAGAGTACCTCTCTCTACTCTACCAGTAGCAACAGTACCACGACCAGTAATAGAGAATACGTCCTCAACTGGCATCAGGAATGGCTTATCAGTATCACGAACCGGATCCGGAACGTAGCTATCAACAGCTTCCATTAACTCAAGGATCTTGTCTCCCCACGGTCCCATCGGATCGTTCAGAGCCTGCAGAGCTGAACCTCTGATAACCGGAATGTCATCACCCGGGAACTCATACTCGTTTAACAGCTCACGGATCTCCATCTCAACCAGTTCAAGAAGCTCCTCATCGTCTACCATATCACACTTGTTCATGAATACAACGATGTACGGAACGCCTACCTGACGGGACAGAAGGATGTGCTCTCTAGTCGGTAGCAGCTACAACCAGGATAGCACCATCCATCTGTGCAGCACCGGTGATCATGTTCTTAACGTAGTCAGCATGTCCTGGGCAGTCAACGTGAGCGTAGTGACGATGTGGAGTCTCATACTCAACGTGAGCGGTAGAGATAGTGATTCCTCTCTCTCTCTCTTCTGGAGCCTTATCGATGTTCTCGAAAGCAACTTCCTCGCCAGTACCATATCTTGCATGAAGAGTCTTGGTAATAGCAGCAGTTAAAGTAGTCTTACCATGGTCAACGTGTCCGATGGTACCAATGTTACAATGCGGTTTCGTTCTTTCAAATTTAGCCTTTGCCATGATTGAAATTCCTCCTTAAATATTGCCCAGAGGGCATAAATGTCTTGTGTTAGACTGACACTGCTCTCAGTATATTACATAATGAGAACTTTTTCAAGTCTAATTTTAGGAAATAATAAAAATTTTATCATTATATGCCGTGCAGACAAGCTGCACAGCATTATGATTTTGTTTATTTGTTCTTTGCGCTCAGAACCTTCTCCTGAACATTCTTCGGAACTGGCTCATACTTCTCAAAGAACATAGAGTAATTACCACGACCCTGAGTCTTAGAACGCAGGTCTGTGGAATAGCCGAACATCTCAGCCAGCGGAACATAACCTCTAACGATCTTTCCACCGCCCAAGTCATCCATACCCTCGATACGGCCACGACGGGAGTTGATATCACCGATAACGTCACCCATGTATTCCTCAGGCATAGTAACCTCAACCTTCATGATAGGCTCAAGAAGGACTGGGGATGCCTTCTGCATAGCTTCCTTGAATGCCATAGAACCAGCAATGTGGAATGCCATTTCAGAAGAATCGACTTCATGATAAGAACCGTCGTATACATCAGCGCATACACCGATAACCGGGTAGCCGCCAAGGATACCGCTCTTAGTAGCCTCTTCGATACCTTCGCCAACAGCCGGGATGTATTCCTTCGGAATAGCACCACCAACAACAGAAGACTTGAACTGGAACAGCTCTTCTCCGTTGTAATCCATTGGTGTGAAGTGTACCTTACAATGACCGTACTGTCCACGACCACCAGACTGCTTAGCATACTTGCTATCTACATCAACAGCCTTAGTGATTGCTTCCTTGTAAGCAACCTGAGGTGCACCAACGTTTGCCTCAACCTTGAACTCAC
>ERZ791830.1163-NODE-1163-length-18216-cov-3.869335_pt1 | contig 18216 bp, 25 predicted proteins | sample MGYA00509945_ERZ791830 | MGnify/ENA primary metagenome ERZ791830 (study PRJEB30046, sample SAMN00792021) | human gut metagenome | study: EMG produced TPA metagenomics assembly of the A metagenome-wide association study of gut microbiota in type 2...
AGCACCGGGGTTTACCCGAATGCGTTACGAAATGATACGCTAGAGGCGTGGGAAACGCAGGGACTTACTAGCGGCAAGCAGTGTTCAGGTAGCACCTGAACGGATTTTGCTTGTTGGGGCAAATCCCCAATCCCCGAAGATCATCCCTGCGTTGCGGGATGGCTGCGCATTCTGTGAGAATGCTTGAAACGGAAGGTAGAAAAAGGGCACAGGAGTCAGCATTTGAAACGCTGCTCCTGCGCCTGATTTCTTACAGCCCTTGTTCTTACTCGCCCATGTCGCGGGAGTTGGCACTGTTAATGATCTGTCCGGTCGCTTCATTGATGAAATCAAAGTCGATGTTCTCTACCTCGGTGCCGTTGAAAACATTGTACATTCCGCCGTACATATAGAACGCCAGCACGGAGAAGAACTCCGCCAGATTCAGTTCAGAGGAAGTCGTGTAACTTTGAATTTGGTAAAGTCCGAGTTCGGTTCGATCTTCGTAAAGGAATAATCCTCAGAAGCAATCATTTCGCCCAGGGCTTCCTCAATGGACTCCTTGATGCCTTCCATGACTTCCTTGTGCTGTCCTTTGGTCATCTTGTAGGTAACGCTTCCATCATCATTGAGCTTGGCAGAAAGAAACTTGCCAGCAGAATGCCGATTCCTTTCATGAAAACACCTCCTTCTTTCGACAGAAGTATAGCATAAATGGAACGGGTTCGTTGCCCCCAATTTGGGGGAATATGAAAAATCCCTTTAGTAATCAACCTCTATAGCTCTATTATCGTATTTGAACGGTCCAATAAATTGGGAGCGAATACAATAATTTGGCATTCCATAATTCAACCAGAAGTTCAATGACAAACAGCCAACGCTGGAATACAATCATTCCATATTCCCACAAAATGCAAAAGAGGTGGGCAGCAGACCTCCGCCTGCTGCCCATCCTTGGTAATATTCAGTTGGGGCTTGCAGGGCACCAGGATTTCCTCCATGGGAACATCCAGCAGTTTGCTGAGTGCATACAGGTTGTCAACGGTGGGCAGGCTCTTGCCCTTTTGCCATTTGTAGATCGCCTGAGGTTCTTCAAAACCAAACCAGCTTTGCAAGTCTCGGACGGTCATACCACGATCCTTGCGCAGACGGGCAATGTTTTCCCCGGTTGCCGCAAGATCAATGACTGGAAATGTCTTCTCCATTGCAGATCCTCCGTTTCTGTGGGTGATACTACAGAATATCGCATCTTTCAGAATAATGCAAGCAGTAATTTCACATCAGGAGGCCAATATGGATAAATGGATTTCTTACGATAAGCTTTCAAAGAAAGAAAAGCGAAAGCACAATCAAGCCAAGCGGCAAACATGGGGCGTGATTAGCCCTGTTACTCGGAAACCGATCAATAGCAGAGCTTATAATCGAAGAAAAGCGCAGGATTGGCGAAAGGATGCCGCTGATTCATAAGTGCGACAAGGAAAGGAGTCAACGCTATGACCAACTATGAAGCAATACAATCCATGTCCCCCGAGCAGATGGAGGATATTCTGGAGCAGATTTATCTTGCCGGTCTGAATAACGGAATGTACGCCGCCCATCAGGACGATGACAGTATTCTGGACACGAATCCCTTTGACCTGCGCTGGCTGAAGAATTCCGCAGAGAAAGCAATTCAATTTGAAACAGATATGGAAGGTGATGACTATATGCTTTGCGCTCTGTGTGAGGCAATCTTCCGGAACGCAGGGATTCCCGTGCAGGAATAATTCTTTCGCTCGAACAGATGCACTTCAAAAAAGAAACTTACATTTTTAACCACAAGTTGAATGACAAAGCAGAAAAATTGTGGTATAGTATTTTCAGAAATCAAGAACAGCATCCTACAGAAAGGAGCAGCGTTATGAAAGCCAATACTTCTACGACCCGCAATATGAGCGAACGGCAGGCTATTTTCCAGTTTGAGGAACATAGCTTTGCGAAGCACGCTCATTTTCGGGATAAGCAGAAGTTTCGGTATGGCATGAACGCCTAGAGCCTATCTGGGCATCGTCCTGTCTGAATGATAGAAAGCCGCTTGTCTTGAGTGTGAGGCAAGCGGCTTTTCGTACCCTATGGTCAAAATCATTCGGAACAGGAGGTGTGAATGATGAACATTCCCACCATCGATCTGGCACTGACCGGTGCCAATATTGTAAGACTGCGGAAGTCTGCTGGGCTTTCCGTTGCAGACATACAAATTGTCTTTGGGTTCCATTCCCCGCAGGCGATTTACAAGTGGCAGAGTGGAGCTACGCTCCCGACTGTCGATAATCTGATCGTTCTTGCAGCACTCTTCGGTGTGCGCATTGATGATATTCTTGTTACAACCAATTCCTAATGCAGGGAGGAAACTCCCTGTGAATCTGGTCCGTTCGTCTAAATGGTAAGGACATAGCCCTTTCAAGGCTGTAATGCGCGGTTTAAGTCCGGCACGGATCACCATATGGTGCCTTCGTCTAATGGATAGGACGCCAGCCTCTCAAGCTGGAAATATGGGTTCAACTCCCGTAGGCATCACCAAAGTATTCAAATGGAACTGTAGCTCAAGGGTTGAGTGCGGCCCTGGAAAGCCGCGTGATGCTGGTTCGAGTCCAGCCAGTTCCACCAAATGAAAATAGCATCCCAACCGGGATGCTATTTTTTTGTTCCGAAATCCTATTTCGCAGCGACAAATTGGTGTACAGGTTATCGGCTTTCATAGGCTGCACAACAAATTGGTGTTTGCAGGTCTGTTTTGGAAGCGCGCAAAAAACTGTAGGGGAGGCATTCATGCCTCCCGGCGGTAAAACGTCCCGATTATTCGCACCGTCAGGCGAAAACGCAGCGTGTACGCGTCCGGCTGAATACCTCCCCTACAGCAAAAATGTAGCGTGTTCGGAAATCTACAAGCACCAATTTATTAGGCTTACGAAAACCGATAGTCTTAATTGGTGTTTGTTGGGCAGCTTCAAGCATTTCAAAAAAGCTGTCACGGAAGAGCGAAGCGGAGCGGAGTCGAAGGATCTTCGCACCAAGTTGACCAAAAAGCGTAACGAAATGCGTAGATCCCTCGGCTCCGCTCTTACGTGACAGCGTTGTTGGATTTGTTTACCATTCTGAAGATTTATGGGTTACAAGCTATTCGCTTAAAGAGTTGTTTTCAGATATACAACAAGCCTGCGGCAGTCTGGGAGGGCTGCCGCAGGCTTTTGTTTGGTTCTCCGGGGCGGGATATCCGCGTCAGCCGCCCAGCTCCTGGATCAGGGCCCGGAGCTTCATGCGAGTCTTTTCCCGGTGGATGCCCTCATAGCCCATGGCCTCCGCTTTGCGCAGAAGGTGCTCCCGGAAGGCGATAATCATGGGCGGGCGGCGGATATCCAGCAGAATGACGGGCTTGGTGTTGCGGATGACCAGGGCCATACCGCTTTTTTCGGAAGTTCCTTAGTCTTTCAGCTTTGCCAGGATCGTGACCGGTGCGCTGTCGATACCCTCCACAAAAAGCGGCAGGGCAAATACGGTTTCCAATTTTTCCTGTTCCAGGCCGGACAGGTCGATATCCTCCACAATCAGCACCGGCTCCGCACCGGTATGCCCCAGCATGATCTGGTGCGCCAGGATTCCGTCCTCAAGGTGCAGCGGCGAGGACAGCGAGATCCAGTCCATGCCAACCGCCTTCAGATTCCGGTACCGATCCACAATCAGCTGCGCCGCCCGGGAGGACACCGCGGGCCCCTGCTCGGAATACATCTGATTGTCCTTGTGCCGCATTGCGGAGAAACCGCTGCGCAGCAGCAGCGCGTCCGCCCGGAGAATCTGCTCGTCGAAGGTCAGAAGCTCCTCAGGCTCCACCAACTCCCCCGCTCCCTTGGGAATGTCCACCAGCAGCGGGCGCTCGAAGATGAAGGTGGACAGTTCCAGCTCATACAGCTGCTTTCCCCTGCCGTAAAAATGGTTCGGGCCGTCCATATGGGTTCCGAAGTGGTTGAAGAGCGTGACGTTGTAGGTATTCAGTCGGTCTCCCTTTTTCATGGATTCAAAGGGCTCCAGCCGGAGCGTGGGCGCGCCGGGAAACGCATGATCGCGGGTATTGAGCGTATAGGACAGACGCCTGTACATAATGATTCCTCCTACCGAATTCTCAGGATCGTGTTGGCGTTGGCCACCATGATCAGGGTGGACACCAGTGCCATCAGGAACGCGCCGAAGTAAATGGTTCCGGTTTTCTTAAAGCACTTGCGCAGCAACACGGTTCCGACGATCATCATGGGGATGAAGGGGATGATAAGGCAGATGTTGACCCATGCCCGGTTCGCGTACCACATGGCCACGCCGGTGCTGAACAGAACCGCAAACTGAATAACGACCAGCGCCACCAGGCCGATCACGTTCACAACCACACACAGGGCCGTATTATGCCATTCCTTTTTGCACTCCGTGCGGGCGCTGGCATTGACCATGAAGGACGTGGCAAGCCAGAACACCAGCATGAACGGCAGATAGTGGGGCACCAGCGCCAGGATATTGCCCTCTGCAGCGCGGATGGCAAAGCTCCAGAAGCGGAAATCCACGGTGAAGAACAGATCTGCCAGCAGCACAAAGCCATAGGCCACGCCTGTCACCAGAATTGCCAGCAGGGCCGATTTGCCCACATTGGCCCAGGTGGTTTTCACGCCCCAGTTATCGGGACCGTCCCCATGCTTTTTCCCGTAGATCAGATAGCCCAGAGCGAAGATGGCCACAGCCGCCAGGCCGTTGACCAGCGCCCAGATCACGATGGCATTGGGCCCGGGCTGGGGGAAGAAGTCCGTGCTGTTATTGGCCACGGCATTGGTAAAGATCATTCCGTAGGCCAGCTTGGAGAATACCGGCATTACCGTAATGCCCGGAATCACCGCCAGCAGGACGAGGCTGATGGCAGACACCAGCTTGTCCTTCGTGTCCGTGGGGCGGGGACGGGGCGCGGGAGCCTCCTGCTGAATGCCGGCAAAGAAGGGAGTCTTCATCAACAGGCAGGCGAAAGGAAGCAGGAACAGGAAGAAGCCCACAATGCCCAGGGCGTTGAAGCACTCCTTCACGAACCACAGCTGGTTGCCCGCGGAGATGGGATTGGGGGCGCCCAGGGTGTCCATAAAGAACTGGTTGGTAATGGAAGCGTTCTTGGCCGAGAAGAACTGCCACTGGTGGCTGGTATTGGGGTTGTAGACCACCCGCATGGTGCCATCGGAAATGCTTCCGTAATACTTGCCGATCTCCACCTTCTGGCTGTTGTCATAGCCGGAAAGCTCCACCTTATCCTTGCCGGTGCTTTCGTCCACACTGATCACGGTGTCCATGGTGAAGGTGCCGGGAGCCGTCTGGTTGATGAAGAATTTCGCCTCGGGGGACACGGTCATATCCGGCCACTGGTAGCCGTCCACCTTGGTCACCTGAACCGTTGCGCCTTCATCATAGCGGGCAAAGTTGATGCCCACATTCACGCCGCTGGGAAGGTTGCTCAGCAGATACCGGTCGGGGAAGAAGGCCAGAATCAGCGCGGAGCTGACCTTGGTGGTGTAATCGCTGCCATCCTCCGGCTGTCCGGTGTAGACCTTTCCGTGCTCGTTGCGGCCGTAGGCATCCAGCGTGAAGGCCACGTTCCGTCCGCCGGTGGAGTGGCCGGTGATGCCGATGCGGTCGGGATCGATGTAGTCGATGTTGTCATGGACGTAATCCACGAGCTGCAGCATGCCCAGTCCGTAGTAGCTGCGATTGTAGCCGTACTCCTCCACGGTTCCCGAGGAATCGCCCGCGCTGTAGGTGTCCATATTGAACACCACAAAGCCCCGGCGGGCAAGCTCGATGGAGGTGATGTCCTGAGTTTCCAGGGTAGCATGATAGCCGTGGCTTGTGATGACGCAGGGTGCGGGATTGTCCCTGGTGGCCGAGGCGGGCTTGTGGATCAGCACCCGCAGCGTCTCTCCCTGGGGCATTGGAATTTTTACGTCCATAACCTGGATATTGCCCATGTCCGTTTGGATCGCGTAGGCTCCCAGGCAGCTGATCAGCATCAGCAGGAGCGCAGCCGCCAGCAGGCGAAGCATCGTCTTTTTCTTCATGTTTCTTCTCCTTTCGTTTTTGCGGATTTTCTTTTTTTGCCGCGCGCCAGCCGCGGCTTCCTTCCCATTGTATCCCCCGCGAAGGGCTTAGCTCCCCATCAGGAGCTCCACTGCTTGGCGCAGCGTTTCCTTTTCGCCCACGTTGCCGGGGAAAATCACATAGGGCATCCCCGGGAATTTGCTCTCCGGCCCCGTCATCCACACAGGGATTCCCGGCTTGAGCTGCCCCATTACCGTTGCCCGGTGTACACGCAGCGCCTTGATTCCCACATCACTGGAGGTGATGCCGCCTTTTGCGATGATGAAATTTGGCCGAATCTCCAGCCGTCCGATAATGCTTGTTACAGCCTCCGAAATCTGTACGGATATCTCCAACTGCCTGTCCGGATCTGCCGTGGGCAGATCCAGCCGGTCACGCCGGGTGTAAATCACCACACTCTGCCCCTGTCGGATCATCTGCTGCGCCAGCTCCACGACCCGGATCACCTCGCCCTCCAGCCCGCCGGGCTGCAGAACCAGATGCTGGTTGAATTCCAGAAACTCCAGCGGATAGCGGCACCTGCGAAGCTCCTCCATCTGCTGCGTGGTCTTGTTGACATGGGAACCGATGAGCACGATCCCCCCGTTGCAATTCTCCCGGGGCACCAGCTCTGCCCTGGTCAGCAGGGGGCGATCCGCAATTCCGCCCAGAACCTTTGTGACCGCTGCGGCGCTGCGGAAAAGAAACCGCTTTCCCTGCCTCAGTGCCCGCAGGAAGCAGACCGTGAAAACCTTCACATCCGCATAGTCCGCGCTGTTCACGATCACCTTCCCAAAGCCGCCGACCTCCAAAAGCTGACGGGTGATCTTCTCTAAATTCATTGCCCTGAGATCCTCCAAGGCGATGCAGGTCACGTCCTCCGCGCGGCAGCCTCCCTGGCACTTTTCCTGGCACCACTGTGGAAGGGAGGAAGCGGTATACCCAAAGGAGCGATCCCGGGCAAATTCCGTCATGCCCGCCGGGATCAGCTGATCCCCCTCCCGAACATAGTGAATGTTGTTCAGGGTGTACCGCCCCCCTTCCTGAAAGAAGGGGTAGATGATCTCACCGTCAAAGGGCGCGGCGCCAAGGGATTCCAGCGTCTGCCGCAGCACTGCTGTTTCCAGAGGATAGTGTCCCCGAAGGGTGGAATCACTGCGGCTGATCAGGATGTAATCCCGCCCGCTGTCCCGGGATGCCGCGTCAATGGCCCGGGCGATCTGACGATGGGCCGTCTCCGTCTGTTGGGCGGTAAGCCCACGGGAGTTTGTCAGGATAAAGAACATCCTCTCCTGCTCCGCAAAGCCCTGACGCAGGGTTTCCGGCTTCCAATCCGTGTATACCGATACACCGTGGACAGTCTGCACGCCGGTTGGGTCGTCATCCAGGACGACCACCTTTTTATCGCACTGCTGAAGCTCCCGACGCAGCAGGGCGTCCGCCCGCTCTCTGTCCACCGGCGGAAGCTGCGCCAGCACCTCCACGCTCAGTTGCTTCGGCGAGTTCATAGTCCACCCTCTTCCAGTTCGTCAGACCGGACAACCACGCCGGCCAGACGTTCAAAGTATTGAACGATTCCGCTGTGATCCTCCTGCATATGTCCGTCCACCTTCAGTGCCTGCATGACCTCAAACAGCTGCGCCGTAAGCGGCAGCGGCACGTCCAGCCGGTGCGCAGTATCTATTACATTTTTGATATCCTTATGGTTGATGGCAATCTTCCCGCCGGGCCTGAAATCCCGGCGGAGCATCATGGGAGCCTTCGCCTCCAGTACCGCGCTGCCGGCCAGGCCGCCCCTTATGGCGCGGAACACAAGCCCGGGATCTGCCCCGGCCTTGGTCGCCAACACCAGAGCCTCGGACACAGCCGCGATACCCATATTCACGATGATCTGATTCGCCAGCTTGGTCACGGAACCGCTGCCGTTGGGGCCGATGAGCATGGACGAGGAACCCATGATTTCAAAGAAGGGCTTTGCCCGTTCAAAATCCTCGGGATGCCCGCCCACCATAAAGGCAAGCGTGCCATTCACCGCCCCCGGCTCCCCGCCGCTGACGGGGCTGTCCAGGAAACGGCAGCCCTGAGCCTCCAGCAGCTTTGCGCAGTTCTGGGATTCCGATGGCGTCACGCTGCTCATGTCCACCACCAGACTGCCCGGCCGAAGCCCCCGCGCCACTCCCTGCTCGCCGAAGAGAACCTCCTGAACCACCGTCCCGTTGGGCAGAATCGTAAATACGATCCCACACTCCTCCCCGATTTCCCCAAGAGTGGCGAATCGCGCGCCGCCGGCCGTAAGCTCCCGCGCGGCAGAAGGCTCCACATCATTTACCAAAAGAGATACCCCCGCCGAAAGCAGCCTGCGGGCCATTGGCCGGCCCATGATTCCCAAACCAATAAAGCCAATTTTCTGACTCATGCAATCTCCCCTTTCTGTTTTCTGCCTTTATTATACGGCATACCGGTATACCGGTCAATAGAAAACTTCCTTTTTCTTTGTGTTTTCATATAGAATTTATCCGGCCAGATTTGTTGTTTTTTAACAATTCGCCAACTACCGAAAATTCCCGAGCCTATGAGCGGGAAGCTATGAAAAAAATCTTTGTCAAATCCCTGAAGTGTGCTATAATAAGAAAAATGACCGGAAAAAGCCGAAACAAGCCACTTCTGACCGGTTTACGGCTTTCCATATCCGTGAAAGGAGGATCCCCCATGCTCGTTGCCTCGCCTCTGCAGGTCAAAGCCTATCAGCACCTTCGTGAGATGATCGAGAAGGAAGAGCTTGTCGACAATGTCATCTATTCCGAGACAAAAATGGCCGTCACTTTGGGAGTTTCCCGCACCCCCATGCGCGACGCGCTGCAGCGTCTGGAGCAGGAGGGCTTCATCGAGATTCTTCCCAGTCGGGGCTTCCAGCTTCAGGCCATCACACCCGAGCGGATTCACAAAAACAACCAGGTTCGCAGCGCGCTGGAGGGCTACAGCGCCCTGATGCTGACCCAGAACCGCCGCACCCTGAAGGCCCGTGAGGTGATCCGCCATCTGGGCGAGCTTCTGCAGCGGCAGGAGGCCATCAGTGCGGATCGCAGCGCCCTGGCGGAGTTTGTTCGCTGGGATTCCGAGTTCCATCTTACCATTGTGGAGTCCCTGGAAAACGCGGAGCTGTCAAAGATCTTCTCCAGCCACCTGTACTGCATCCAGAAACTGGCACGAAAGTCCCTCATGCACCCCGGGCGCATGGAGGCGACCCTTCGGGAGCACCGGGAAATCTATGATGCCATTCGTCTGGGCGATGAGCAGAATATTTACGGCATCACCATGCGCCATATGCAGACCGCCGCTGCCATCAACCTGGCTGAACTGGCCCAAGGTCAGACCCCTCCCTCCGCGCCCTGAGCCGGGAAATCCCCAAGTCAGCTCCGCGGATCGAATTTTTAAGCGATGTCCCTTGTTCCGTCGAAGAAACAGCGGAAGATCCCGAAAACAGACAAATGCCCTGATGAACCGTCCTGAAAAGCTGGAGGGATAGCCGCCGAATCCGACATGCCTGCTTCACAGTGACAGTCATTTTTTCGTCCTGAAAATCCAATTCAGGTTATCGGCATTCATAAGCAGATCGTGAAATTGGTGTTTGCTGCTCCCTCCGTAGGGTGCTTATGAAAGGTGAACGAAATAACTGTAGCCAAAATAAGGCTATATGCTTATCGGGTTAACTCAGCAGTACGACAAGATGAAGGCTATCCGGCAGAGTATTATTACGGATACCACCAAGGAGTGCCTGGAGAAACTGGAAACCCAGCAGGATTCTCTGAAAGCCAGCATTGCGCAGCTTGCGTTGGAGCGGCGCAAGTTTACCAAGGAAGAAATCGTGGATTGGATCAGCCGGTACAAGGACGGCAATATCAACGATCCCGACTACCGGAGGGAAATCATTGATACTTTTGTAAATTCCGTCTATGTGTACGATGACAGATTGCTTCTCACCTACAATTACAAGGACGGCAGCCAGACCCTGACCCTGAAGGAAATTGAAGCTGCCCTGAGTTCGGATTTAACCAGTATGTGTCCACCATACAGAAAAAATCCGAACTTATTCCCAATCGGGAACGGGTTCGGATTTCTTATTTTCATCAAAGATATTACATACTGAGTTTATGCCCCCCGGTTTTGCCTTGCGCACAACCGGGGGCTTTGTACATTCGACGAAACATTCCACCTTCTGTACAATTTTTATGACGCTCATCATCCCGCTGTTCTGCGGATGATCCGGCATACCGTGGAATCTGGACACCGGCATGGCTGCTGGGTGGGTATCTGCGGCGAACTGGGGGCTGACCCCACATTGACAGAAACATTCCTGCGGATGGGACTGGACGAGCTATCCGTCACGCCCTCGGCGGTACTTCCGCTGCGGAAATTGATTCGAGGATTGGATCTGAGCAAACCAGAAGAGAAGTAATTCAGCAAAGAGAATCCCGCAGGCTTGCCTCTCTGATAGAGGCTTGCCTGTGGGATTTTTGCGTTTTGAAATGAGTGACCACGAACTTTTTTCCATTTGTGGGTACTCATTTCAAAACGAGCAGGGATTCCAAAGGGATGGCGATTCCTTTGGCCCTGGGTTTCCAATAGGGGCGAGGAGCACCCTGTTGGCAGGGGAATACAAAGGGGACAGCGTTCCCTTGGCGGGAGGCATCCAATGGAGGGCAGCGCCCTTCGTGGCAGGAAGCATCCAATGAAACCGGCGGTTTCGTGGCACACGACTTTGCCCGCAAAGTCTAGTGTGTTATACCTTTGGCGACCGTGGGTGGCGGAAAGGGGTTGTTCGGGGCGGGAACAAGCACTTTCCGTCAGCCACAGAACAGGCGGATTTTGGCGCGCCACGCGCTGAAATTCAGGATTTGCCCCGGGGCGAAATCCGCCTGTTCGGGTGTAGGTGATGCGGCGGTGCGGAGAGAATTTTGGCAGAAATTCTTGAAACGCAGCAGCATCACCGGGGGAGCCAAAGGGATATCAAGCCCCGTCCCGCCGCGGCGACGCTACTTCTCGTTTTCCTTTTCGTAGATTGCTTCACATGCAGGGCTGCAGAAATCTTCGTCATCGCTCTTTGCAAGGAATGATTTCATGCAGTACTTGCACAGCCGCAGGCTGGAAGTTTCGTCTGCCAGCATGAAGCTGAACATCATCTGGATCGCCAGCAGCAGGGAATGAAAATCCCACACGATGGTGGGACGCTCCCACAACTCGATGTGGTAGTTCGGTGCGATGCCTCCGAACGCCGCCATACCCTGCCGGTAAATGTTACGGGTATCTTCGTCCATTTCCTCCTCTTCATAGAACAGGAAGCTGCTCAGGAAGGTAAAGGACCAGTCCTGAAAGGTCTGCTCCAGCCAGTCGTAGCGCTCCGCATAGTTGCGCATGAAGCACATGACCTGCGCCTCCGGCTCCTTACGGAATGTCATTGCCAGCGCAATCATGGTACGATCCCCATTGATATTCCATAGCGAGTCTTTTCCGTTCTTGAAAAAGTCCGGCTTCTCGAAAGGAAAGAAATAGGAAAGGTATTTCTGTGTGTCCATCACTTCCTCACGAATATCTCCTGTGTGTCCGATGGAAAAACGGTGGAGTTTACGGTATCCAGAAATAAGGCTGCGGATGTGTTTGCATCCGTTGGAACCAACAGCACCCAAAAGGCAGCTGAGAACACAGCCACAGAGCCTGCCGCAAAGAGCGAACCCGTGGGACAGACCTATGTGCTGAACACAAACACAAAGAAGTTCCACATTCCTACCTGCCGGAGCGTTAAACAGATGAAAGATAAGAACAAAAAAGACTTCTGCGGCTCCCGTGAGGAAGTGATTGCCAAGGGATATAGCCCGTGCAAGAATTGTAATCCATAAGCAAGCTATTTTGCAGGCTGATTCTTCTGCTCTACTTCCGACTGTGTACGATTATCCCTTTCACCAATTCTATCCATATCAAAGAACACCTCCGTAGTTGGCGTTCTTTTCTACACGGAAAACAGGGATAGGCAGCACCTTCTTCCTACGCAGCGGCAATCTGGCATCTATGCAGACTCGCGGATGCGGCTGGCAAGGCGCATAAACAGGAGTTTACCGTTGGGGGTAATCAGAGTGTGGTGGGCAATCTGCCCGTACCCATAGTAGAAGTCCTTCACGATGAACAGCCCCTCGTTGGACTTCTTGGCGTAGGGCATCAGGTAGCCCTTGGCAGTCCTGTACAGGTACTTGTTCTTCAGCATCCACGCGATGAACTGCTTTTCGGGCACCTGAATCTCCTTGGCGGTGGTCCGAATGTTGGTGCAGTCCTCGGCGGTGATAAAGGAATCGAAATACTCCACCTTGGGTTTTGCAGCTTTCACTTCGCTTTCCAGCTGCATCCGCTGACCGCGTTCCTTCAGCATGTCAGATGTGACCTTGTAGATGATGTCAGGCTCGTTCATCAACTCATTCAGGAGATTGTCGGTCATGTAGCCGCCGGTCTTGCGAATACAGGGAAGAACTTCTTCAAAGACCCAGTGCTCAAACTTCTCTGCGGAGGGCAGCTTGCTGTGGATGATCAGCCGGTACAGATCTCCTTCGGGAATGTAGGACAGGCTCTGGACACCGCCCGGAGTAAGGGTGTCGCGTTTCGCGACACCCTTGCAATGCCGCTGCAACGCGGCTCTGGGGTTGGAGTAGACGAGTGCAACTGCCGCATCATTGGCACAGAAGAGATACTTGTCGCCCTCCCGCAAAATCCGCATCTGTCCAAATTCAGGGCTGTCAAACACTTCGAGGCTCAGGTTTTCGTTTTCGCTCATTTTCATCCTTTCTTTTCGAGGCTGTTTCGGTGGCTCGATCACCTTGAGATGATTTGTTTTTCCGGAGAAAAACAAAAAGAGCGGTTACCAACCACCGAAAAACTTCAGAAGTTCATAACCGCTCTATGTATGTATATTCAGTTTGCCACTGCTTTGGTGGAAGATTGCAAGATTGCGCTGACTTCTTTACCCTGGGCACATTGCAATCTTGATAGAGAAAAAGATGAAATCCACTCTTGTGGAACAGAACCATCTGAGAAAATATATTGTTGCGTGCCCCATTGAAATAGCCGGGATCGTGGTGATCCCGGCCTCCAATACATATGAAATTGGTTAGCTCGTGAAGGTTGCCTCAAGAAAGGACAGTGCTTTGAGTGCCTGCTCCGAACAGAGGGACAGGCTGCACACATTCTGACAGGTGTGCTGAATGATATCCACATTCTCAAAGCCGTCCAGCACGCTCTGCCCGTCTTCAATGGAAACAAGGTGCTCCAGGTTGAGCTGGTATACACTGACAACGCCAATGCCTACCTTCTTATGTGCCTGCTGCTTCGCATCTTCAAATGTGGTGGATACACGAAGCGAGTTTTTCCGGAAATCGAAGTCCGGGGTTTTAATGACATGATCACTGCCAAGATAGACTACCATGCTTTCCATCTGAAATACCTCCTGAACACAAACATGGAGCATTGTATCAGTTTCCGCATGGAGAATCAATAGGCAGGATTCATAAAAACCGTGTCTTAAATTCTACTTGACAACAGGTACTCAGCAGGATTGGTATGCCATACAGGTCAAAGCAGCCGACAGGATTTCCGCCCCCTGATATCTTGGATTCAGCCAGTCCGAGAGTGCTTCTTGAGGCAAAATGACAGGCATCCGGTCATGGATCATGGCGATATCTTCAGACGGAGCGCGCGTCAGGATCGTAAATACCGGTGTATTGCTCTCGAAGCGATAGATGCCCGCCAGCAACATCCCCTTGGATTCTTTTGGCGCGATTGCATACTTGGTCTTCCCAGTCTCAGTCTTTTGCCATTCAAAATAGTGAGCCGCAGGAATCGTGCAGCGTCTGTGTGCCATACCGTCAGTGAAAATGGACTTTTCCGCAGCGGTCTCGCTGCGGGCATTGAAGAGCAGCTTACCATGGGGAAGGTGGTATCCCCATAGCATCCCAAAGGGCTGTGGCTTCAGCTCCCGATTGCTGGCAATCACCGCTGCCACATCTCCGGGACTGACCTCGCCGGTTTTGACGGTCACATTTCTGCCCTCCAGATTCTCCATTACTTTACGGAGCATGGCGATTTCGCTGTCCTCGGGAACATAAAACCTGCCGCACATAAAACCACCTCCGGGTCAGTATCGTAAAGCAAAAAGGACCGGTCACCCAACCGCCCCAACGCTACCATCATGGCACAGCACAGTATCAGCGTCAACAGAAACTTGCCGGGAAGTTGTGATTTCTCCCGGTTGTACAGAAATTGCAGTAATATTTTATCACATATTCCGTCTTGTAATCCGGCTCTTTTCATAGTATCATGTAGGTACAGAAAAGGAGTGAGTCCGATGATCATGTAACTCCCGGATACCTGAGGAAGGATATCCAATCTGTAGAAAGCGAGGTCAAATCGATGATGCTAGATACCAAGAGTGAATAACAACCCTCAGTATTGGAAAGGCGATACTGAGGGTTGTTTTTAGCCTATTAGCACATCGTATATCCTGGAAAAGGGTTTGGTTATTGCCGATTTGCTCCGCAGCAAGGGCGGCTATCCAGCGCCTCATGAAACGCTCCTTTCGGCAAAAATGGCAGGTGGGCAGTATAAACTGCGCCACCCGCCGTTGTTACGACTGAATTTGTTATCCTTTGATACCACCGGTCTGCAAGCCGGAAACGAAATATTTCTGGCAGCAGATGAAGATGATGAGCACGGGGAGCAGGCTTGCCACAGACATGGCAAAGACGTAGCCCCACTGGGTGAACTGATGCTGGCCGAAAAAGCCTGAGATGGCGATGGGCAGCGTGCGCTTCTGGGTGTCGTTCAGAACCGTCAGCGCCCACGGGAATTCTTCCCACGCCGTCAGAAAATTGAAAATGCTGACGGACGCGATGGCCGGACTGGCCAATGGGCAGATAACCTTGAAGAACACAGTGAATACGCTGCCGCCGTCCATGTAGACGGCCTCGTCGAATTCTCTCGGAATGCTCTCAATGTAGCCCTTGATCATAAACGTGGAAAACGGAATGACCCAGGCCACATAGAACGGCACCAGCCCCAGCAGCTTATTCGTGAGCTTGAAGAACGAGGCGAGTTGATACTGCGTAATGATGAGCGTCGTGCCTGGGATGATCATCGTGCCGATGACAAGCCCGAAAAGCGCCCTTCTGCCGGGGAAACGGAAGCGCGCCAGACAGAAGGCCAGCGCCGACGAGACGAAGGCCGCGATCACGACGGTCAGTATGGCGACAATCGCGCTGTTCAGAAAATTGACGTAGAACTTTTCCTGACTGAAGATGTACACATAGTTTTCAAGCGTAACCGTATCGAGCGCCGGGAAAAACTTCGGCGGGAACTCATACAGGGCGCCGTTCGGCTTCAGGGACGTGCTGATCATATAGATCATCGGCATGACCGACACCGCGCCGCCCAGCAGCAGAAGCACATAGCGCAAGATATTGGACGGAAGCTCCCGTTTTTTCAGTGTATGCATGGCAGTCCCTCCTACGAGTTGGCCGCGTCCTTCTGCTTCATGGCCTTGAATTGCAGAATGGCGAGGAAAATGAGCGTCACGGCAACGACGAACGACAGCGCGGCCGCGTAGCCGAAGGAGCCGGTGTTGAACGCTTTGTAATACATCCACGTGAGAACCGTCTCCGTCTGGTGCATCGGCTTGCCGCCGGTGATCATCTTTATGGACGTAAAGACGTTGAAGCCGCCGATGGTCAGCATGACGAGGGCAAAGAGGATCGTCGGCTTGATGCTGGGCAGCGTCACATAGAAAAACTTCTGGAACCCACCGCAGCCGTCGATACCTGCCGATTCATACAGCTCCTGGGGAACGCTTTGCAGCGCGGCCAGGAACACCACCAGATTCCATCCGACGCCCTTCCAGATGCCGAGCATCATCGCAACCGTCAGTCCGCCCCAGCGGCCGTCGAGCCAGCGGATGTTGGACGCCGTCAGGTGCAGCGCGTTCGTGAGCACATAATTGAGCATCCCCTCGGTGTTGAAAATATACCGGAAGATCAGTGAAACGATGACCCACGAGGTGATGACCGGGATGTAATAGATCACCCGGAACGTGACGCGGAAGCGCGGAATGGCATTGATGAGCACTGCGGCCAGCAAGCCCAGGATCATCTGCCCCGGTACAGTCACCAGCGTGTAGATCAGCGTGTTCGCAAACGCGATCCGGAATGTCTTGTCGGAGAGAACGTCGATGTAATTTTGCAGCCCGATGAACTTCTGATGCTGCATCGAGCCGAGATCCCATTGCAGGAAGCTCATATACAGGAGCTTCCCGATGGGGTAGACCGTGAACAACGCGAAGACCAGAAGCCCCGGAAGCAGCAGAAGGCCGACCTGAAGACGGTCGCGTTTTGATTTCAGTTCCATAGAGCAGATCCTTTCAAGCAGCCCTGCGGCTGCCTCCGATTTGCCATATTTTCAAAGCAGGCCGGAGCCTGCTTTGAAAATAGTTGCATTTGGTTCGTCTATCTGATATACTGTGTTTATTCGGCAAGCAAGCCGTCGATCGTCACAGCCAGCTGATCCAGCGTCTTCTGCACGTCCGCGCCGTTGACGATCATGTCGGTCATGGCGACGGTCAGCGCATTGTCGATCTCCGACCAGGAGGCAACGGTCGGGCGGGCCTTGGCCGTCGTGATCGCCTCAAGGAACGGGGCAAAGGACGCATCCTTTACGGTCTGGCTTTCCAGCGCCGCCGTGTTGACGGGAATCTGGCCGCACTTGGCCATCTCTTCCTGGGCGTATTCGCTGGTCATGAACTTCATGAATTTCCATGCGCCGTCCTTGTTGGCAGTATTGAACATGGCAATGTCCTCGCCGCCCAGCACGGAGATCGAACCGCCGGAACCGGCAGGCACCTCGCTGGTGCCGTAGTTGAAGTCGGGATATGCGCCGGCCAGCTCCGCGGTCTTCCACGGGCCTTCCAGCAGCATCATATACCGGCCGGTGCCGAAGCCGTCGGTCATGGGGATATCGCCGCTGTTAAAGCCGGTGAATTCGCCGTCTGCGTAGAGGTCAACCAGCTTCTGCACGGCTGCGACCGTCTCAGGGCTGTTGACATAGCCTGTAGCCGTGGTGCAGGCGTCATCCGTGATGCTGCCACCGTTGCTCCAGATGTAGGGCAGGACGTTCCAGCCGGCGAGGGCAGGCTCGTTCAGACCCCAGACCTGCTGGCCGTTTTCGTTCGTGCCGGACAGGGCATGGATTGCGGCGAACATCTCATCCATCGTTTTGGGCACTTCGATCCCGGCGGCTGCCAGCGCGTCGGCGTTGTAGAACAGGATCTTCGTATTCGTGTTGAGCGCCAGCGCGTAGTAGCTGCCCTTGACCATGGCAGTGCTCATGGCGCTGGGAAGAAGCTGCCCCGCAACATCGTTAAAATCGCTCATCTGCTGATCCAGAGGAACAAGAATGTTCATTTTCTGGAACTCCGGAACCCACGCGATATCCAGACGCGCGACATCGGGCAGGGTGTTCGAGCTTGCGCTGACAAGGATCTTGTCGTGGAGGTCAGCCCACTCGTGGGAGACGGCGTTGACCTTGTAGCCGGGGTTCTCTTCCTCGAATTTGGGGATCAGCACATTCATCAGAGTCTCATTCTCTGCGGACTGCGCGCTGTAGTGATGCCAGAAGTTGATCACAACGGGTTCTTCGGGCGTGGCTGCGGACGTTTCTGCCGCCTTGTCATCGGCGGGAACGGCCGCGTTATTTGCGGGCTGCTGGGATTGGGCAGTGTCTGGCGCTTTTTCGGCGCATGCAGTGAATGCCGCTAACATCACTGCTGCGATCAGGAAGAGCGCCAGCATTTTTTTGATACTTGTCTGTTTCATGATTGCACCTTCTCCTTTAATTGATTGTTGATGGATCGGATTATCTTAACGGACTTTGCAGGAAGCTCTGTTTCAAAGCGTCCCGGGTCGTCCGTCAGGATCGTGGGATGGAAGGGTTTTTCCTCCGTCATGCCGCCCGTCTGGCAGCAAAGCGTCCACTGGGCAAATTCCCGCGCCCACTCCGGGACCGGGAGCCGCCCGCGCCAGG
>ERZ791830.1174-NODE-1174-length-18090-cov-2.495814_pt1 | contig 18090 bp, 15 predicted proteins | sample MGYA00509945_ERZ791830 | MGnify/ENA primary metagenome ERZ791830 (study PRJEB30046, sample SAMN00792021) | human gut metagenome | study: EMG produced TPA metagenomics assembly of the A metagenome-wide association study of gut microbiota in type 2...
CAAAATATATAAAAGTAAAGATACGTATTATTTACGTATCGTAAGCTATACGATATTACCAAGCGATCTGAAAGGTTATTACGTAGAAACTGTTACAAATATCAATAACATTTATTTGCAGCGTCAGGAAATGACTCGCATGTACCACTATATCATGTTTATCATATTGGTGTCCTGCATGATCCTTTCTCTGGCTTTGTCATATTTTTTGACATATCGCGTGCGTGTCCTTTCGGCTTCCACGCGCAGTTTCGCAGATGGCGATCTGAATAGTCGTGTCCAAGTTCATGGACAGGATGAAATTGCTACTCTGGCGGCTGATTTTAATCGCATGGCTGATAGTCTGCAGGAAAAAATTGATGAGATATCCATGCACGCCAAAAATCAAGAAGCATTTACGGCAGCGTTTGCACACGAATTAAAAACGCCGCTCACTTCCATTATCGGCTATGCCGAGTTATTACGCACGATGGATCTGTCGCAGGAAGAAAAGTGGCAGGCGGCAGACTATATCTTTTCACAGGGAAAACGCTTGGAATCCTTGTCATACAAACTGTTAGATCTATTTGTTTTGCAACAGCAGGAGCTTACCTTTGCACCGGTTTCATCGTCAGAACTTACCGATGCAATCGTTCCAATGATGAAACAAAATCTTGCAGCCAAAGACGTGATGTTATCAATGCATCTCGCTCCTGCAACGCTATATGGCGACAAAGATCTACTCTTATCACTGCTTATCAATCTGATCGACAACGCCAGAAAGGCTTCCTCGTCTGGCGATACGATCACTGTGCTTGGTTATTCCGACAATGACTATTACTGCATCAGCGTACAGGATACCGGCAAGGGAATTCCCGCAGATGAAATCGACAAAATCACCAAACCTTTTTATATGGTAGATAAATCCCGCTCCCGCAAAGAGGGTGGAGCCGGGCTTGGTATGTCGCTTTGTTATGAGATCCTGCGCCTTCATCATGCGCAGTGGCATATCGAAAGTGAACTTCATGTCGGTACAACGATCACTATTACCATCCCGCAAACCGGAAAGGAGTAGCATATGAAAAAACAGTTGCGAATTGTATTAACCTTTTTACTGGTGGCTGCATTTTTTATTACTGCAGAAATTGTTCCTGAGATCACGAATCACCTGACTGACCAAAAAACGACCAATACCATTACGGTTTCACATGGTTCCACTCAGACTACACCCACCAAAGTCAATCTGTCTTACAAAGAGCGTCTTGCTATTTTTTCATCCGAAACGATCGCTGCCTCGGAAATTTTGACAACGGCAAAGGCAGAAACTTTGACAGAATATGATGAGTCATTTTTTGAGAAACTGCAAAAACAACTTCATAAACTTTACTCCTTTCACCTTATTCCCGACGATCTAACGGTGAAAGATCTGGAAAATATGTTTCAATCCGCCACTTATTTATCCATCCGTAATTATTTAGAAACGGACAGTTTCTGTGTTTGGGAACTTTCTTTCTTGAAAGAATCTAACAAGCAATCTTATTCTTTGCGTTTTGATGTAGAGCAGGAAAAAATCTACTATGTATCAATGGGAAACATACCTATAAAAGAGATTTTGACAAAGTCCGATTCGACACAGTATAATGCAGTCCCATTAACGGGACACGTGACCGCCTCCCACATTTTGCACGGAAACGACAGTCCAATGCGGTATCAAGCAACACCTATGGGAGAAAGCAAAAAATCTCTTTTGTCCGAAAAAATTGACCGCTACGCTAAGCGTCTTCTAAAATACTATGGTGCTTCGATAAATCGTGATGTTTCCGCACAGTATTCCAGTGAAGATGACTATAAGGAAGCCCACTACTATTTTACAATAAAATCTTACAAATACAATATCCCGGTTACCATCATAACCTCTCAAAACTATGCGGGTATTGAGAATTATCTCACATTCTCTTTCGGTAACTTTTATTCTGATTTTATGACTTCTAATGGTACATCACAGATGGTCGATGGTTAATGGAATAGGATGATAACTCCCTTGTGTTGCGAATTTGTGATGATACAACTTAGATACCTTTTCTTGCAAAATCGGATGCAATCTTTTGTTTTAATAAGAGTATAAAACAGGATCAGGTAAGGAGGAATTTATAAGATGAGGTATAAAAGAAGTCATTTGATCGGATTATTTGCAGCACTATTAGTGCTGGTTACTATTTTAGGGGGAGGAATATTGCTGGTGATCAAGGAAGATCACGCATCTGCCGGATCTATGGAAGGCGCTGCTTATCATTTTCAGGGAACAGATCAACCGCAGTCCACGCATAGCCATAAACACCACACAAATCTCAACCACAAGCAAACTCTAATCTTAGTGAACAAAGATCATGCATTACCAAAGGACTACTCGGTCCAACTCAAAACATTAAAAAATGGCATTCAAGTTGCCAAAGTGATATATCCGCATCTTCGTGATATGTGGTTTGACTGTGAAGCCGCTAATCCTAATTATTCTATCAATGTAGTAAGCGGTTATCGTACCCGTCAAAAACAAACAATACTCCTTTCCGAGGAAATCCGCAAAAATGAGCGTGCCGGAATGAGTTATCGTTCCGCTAAAAAAGATGCTTTGCGAAGTGTTGCACCTGCCGATTATAGCGAACACGAAACCGGTCTGTGCGTGGATATCACCGCTTCCGATCATCTGCAGCTTGACAATGGGCAGGCACAAACCCCGGAAAATCAATGGCTGCGCAAACACTGTGCCGATTACGGCTTTATTCTCCGTTATCCAAAGCATAAAGAAAAAGTTACCGGCTATATGTACGAATCTTGGCATTTTCGCTATGTTGGCAAAAAAGCCGCCAAAAAGATCATGCGTGAAAAAATTACGTTAGAAGAATATCTTCAGGAATAGACAAAATGCTCCCATCTTTTGGGAGCATTTTGTCTAAATCTTTGCCATCCTCTTGAGACAATACTAAAATACCACTACTAACAACATCTTAAACTGCTCTTTGCCGTATACCGCATGTGGATGTTTTGCGGGCATTACGATCGACTCTCCTTCGTGCAGCTCATATTCCACACCATCAATCGTAATTTCTCCAACTCCATCCAAACAGGTTACAAACGCATCTCCACCGGATTCATGGGTACTAATCTCTTCGTCCTTATCAAAGGCAAACAATGTTACACTAAGCGCATCGTTCTGTGCAAGCGTCTTGCTGACTACCTGTCCTGTCTGATAGGACACCTGTTCTTTCAGTACCATTACCTGTGCCTTGTCCATGTTTTTGATCATACTCATCGCTTTTTCCTCCATTCTTTTTTCTTTATTACGTTATTATAACCACATTTTTAATAAAACACTACTTGGAGGCATCTACAATTTTTTACACCTCCTCTTCTGAAATAACTAATTTCTCCGCGATCTCCGCTACAGTCATATGAAGTTCCTCATATAAAATCTCAACTTTTCCTTCAATCTTTCCTTCCCGGAAGGGAAGCCATACAAATATGCTTATTCGGTGCATATACCATATGTTCATACACTTCATCCGTCACAACAAATGATTGTCATCATGGCACACATCATAACTTCCGTTCCATAAAATGTGTTCCTTCCGTTATGCACCGTACTTTTTCTTGTGCTCTTTTTCTCTCTAATAAATATCCTTCGTCTCGACAGAAGCTTTTAATTCATTGGCAAGCTCATATATATTGTTGAGTATTATTTTACAATCATTCATGCCCTCTACCGTGGAATCTGATACCTTGATGCCCTCCGCAGATGCAGCCGCAACCTCTTCTCCTGTTGCCGACAGATGTGATATATTATCCGATATCACTGACGTTGAATCAAGTATTTTATTGATGCTCTGCTCTGCAACATGTATGCTTGACATCAGCACATCCATTGTATTGCCTACTTCAACAAATGTTTTTTCTGTTTCATCAATAAGTGCGTTCTGTTTATCAACGGATAACACAGATTCATTGATACTCTCGTTCGCTTTTTGGGTATCTTCGTTCAGCTTCTGTATGATATTTGTAATACTTTCAGAAGCCTTCTTGGTCTGTTCCGAAAGCTGACGGATTTCCTCCGCAACGACCGCAAACCCCTTTCCCGCTTCTCCTGCGCGGGCTGCCTCAATCGACGCATTCAGTGCAAGAAGATTTGTCCTTGCGGATATATTAACGATATCACCAACAAAATTCTGTACATCATTAACCTTCTCTGTAAGACCACTTATTACATCAACAATGATATTACTTGCGTCCTGTACATTCTGTGCCTGTTCTTTTAATTGACCAACAACCACCTTGCTGTTATTTACCGATTCATCTGTCTTGTCAGATGCACTTATCATCTGATTAATTTCTTTTTCCGCCATATCCGTGTTTTCCTGAATCTCAGAACACATAACCGCCTGTCTCTGGATTGCCTCTGCCGTACTTTCCGTGCTGTCTGCGATATCCCCCATAGAGCTGTGGCTGATATCTATACTTTTCTCAAGTTCATTCAGCATAGTCATCGCTTTTTCAAACTCGTCAGAAATATTATCCGCAATAGCAACCATTTTCGTATTGCTTTCATTCTGTTTTGCAGCCGCCTCCTCAATCTGGGATACCTTCTCGCCAAAATACTGAATCAATAGATTCGCTATATTGATCGATATGATCGTCACAAGAATGATTACAAGGATAGCTAATATCCTGCTTGATAACAGTTCCGAATTGCTACTGTCAAAATCCCTTATTAATCGCACAACATTTGCTAATATAACTAAACCATTGGCACAATACATCAATCTTTTATTAAGATAAACCATAACGGAAATAATCATCGGAATTCCATATGTCCACACGGTATCCGTAGAATTCAGTAATACAACAACAACATATCCAATCGCTATATTTACTGATAATAGAACCTCACATATATGTGTTTTCTTTTTCATTATGTATGCTGCGATTGATGCAGTCATAACAACCAACGCTGTGATAAACTGTATTATAATCCTGCCTGCCCGTTCTCCCTTTGAAACTCCTAATGCCGCTAAGACTGTTACTGCAATAAACCCAAATACTATCAGAATCGTGATCAGTACCATCCTGTTTGCTCTCTGATATTGATTTTCTGTCATATTTTTCCTCCTCGTTCTCCTTATAAATTTTCCTATACCTTCATAACCTTGCATACAACAAATAATTATTTCTGTTTACTGTACCATACCAGTTTTATTATATCGCAGATTATGTTGATTTCAAGATTTTTTTATCGGCACCGGTCACTTTTTCTATGTGAAGACAAGAGAATACCCCATTTATATGCAATCCATTTGACGCACTTTTCATTTTGTAAATCCATTTTTAGTCCTATTTCTTTCCGGCTTATACTCCGACAGAAATAATCCTATCAAAGTAAGTACCGTTCCTATTTCGGCTAATAAGGTCAGTTTCTCATGTAAAATTAGTACAGAAGTAATGACCGTTATCACCGGAACCATATAGATATAAACGTATCTCCTTTAGAATATCTTTTCTCAGTTTTTAAACAATGAGAATAGCAGTTAACATGCCACTATTCCCATTTTATCTAGTGTTTTTTATCATTTACGATAAAAAGTATAACGGATCTTTTTTCTTTATTACGTTATTATAACCACATTTTATTAGATATGTTATAATCTGTTACGGAATAATGGCCACACATATTTAGATCCCAGCATTGCAATTGTCCCGCCGATCAACACACCCAACGTATTTAGTATGACATCGTCGATATCCGTTCCTCTTTGTATAAAGATTTGTTCCATCTCTATAATTATAGAAAGCAAAACGCCACTACCGGTAATACGTTTGAGTGATTTCTGATACCAAGGAAAAAACCACGCTATTACTCCATATGGGACAAATAATCCGATATTGGCAAGCAGATTTAAGTCTGAAACATCCTTCCAATGAGATACATTGGCATTTTCTGATTGAAACAAAAATGTACCTATTGTTTTGAAGGGTATGAAATTGATCCTTCCATTTCCCCACCTATCACAAATAAAATAAAATTTCCCACTGGATTCTATTCCCATATGTATGTTTGGCAGCATAGTATAGCCCAACAAAGTAACCATATAAGTCAATGTAACACAATACAATATTTCTTTGCCGATATGCACTTCCTTTTTCATCATTGCCAAATAAATTCCTTTTAATACGATATAAATAACCGCAACAAGAAACGCTCTTTGAACAGCCCCCTGTAAATATAATTTAATCAGCATAACCTTCTCTCCTCCCCTTAATACACCTGTCATTGACACATTCTTCTCTCATCCAGATGCAGCAGATCATCCGTCTGCTTCTTATGATATAAGCAGATCATTGATATTTTTTCTTAGCTCTTCTATATAATACAAAAAATACCGGAATAAGGAAAGCATCTGCAAAAATCCATGCGAGATCATTTGCCAGACAAACACCCATAAACCCGATCATGCTTACTACAAGCGTACCTGCCAAGGTTCTTGCCGCCATTTCAAACACCCCAGCCAATATAGCGATCGCCGAATACCCCATTCCCTGTATCGTAAAACGAACTGTATTCACTAAAGTAAGCAAAGAATATCCGGCTGTTGTTACGATCATATACTGATACGCATATTTTACGGCTTTCACTTCCTTTGCACTAAGAAATAATAACGTCATCGGCTTTCCAAACAATAAAACAATGACAAGCAGCACTGCAGACACGCCAAAACCCATGAGAGACGCTGCCAAAAGTCCCTTGCCGATACGCTTCGGTTTGCCGGCTCCCATATTCTGTCCAACGTATGGTGCCATTGTCTGTCCCAGTGCCTCGATCGGACAGGATACAAAATTACCAAGCTTATTCGCTGCCGTCACTCCGGCTACCACTGTAGATCCAAAACCGTTCACTGCTGCCTGGATCACAAGTGTTCCTATCGCTGTGATCGAATACTGCATTCCCATCGGGATTCCAACCGCACATAAACGCATCATATACTTTGGCAACGGTTTCCACTCTTCTTTCGTTCCCCGCAGGATTGGAAAATGCTTTCCAATATACCACAGACAACACAACCCGGAGATTCCCTGTGCCAGCACAGTCGCCAGTGCAGCTCCTTTAACGCCCATACGAAATACAATGATAAATACGAGATCCAGGCCAATATTGAGGACAGATGCCAATGCCAAAAAGATCACCGGCGTTTTGCTGTCTCCCAAAGAACGGATCAGTGCCGCCAATATATTATACAGAAAAGTGCATGGTATTCCTAAAAAAATGATCAACATATACCAATATGTATAGGAAAAAATATCCTCGGAACGGTATCCATGATTTTCAGCTCCATATCTCCCAGAATCATCTGCAAAATATCCTCCGGTGTTTTCATAAAGCGCAAGATATCTCCGCACAAAATTGACACGATCACCGTCATAACAACAGAAAATGCAAGACAAAGCCATGTAGCATTCGCCACAAAACGACGAAGCGCAGAATAATCCTTGGCACCAAGTTTCTGTGCTACCGGAATGGCAAATCCATTGCATACACCAATACAAAATCCAATCACCATAAAGTTTAACGACCCTGTCGCACCAACTCCGGCCAATGGTTTCATTCCCAAAAATTTACCAACGATCATTGTGTCTACCATGCTGTAAAACTGCTGAAACAATAATCCTAAAAACATTGGAACCGCAAATTCCAAGATCAATCTTGCCGGTGATCCTTCGGTCAGATTTTTTGTCTGTTTCTGTGTCCTTTCCATCATTTCAATTCCTCCCAATGAAATAATTGTATATGTCAATAATGATCCACTCAAATTTCCCCATTCCACAGTGGGCAAAAAAAAAGGACTGCAGCGTACACAGTCCTTAAAGGAGAAGGTATGAAAAAAAAATCTAAGCTACCAGTGAGTCGACATTTACTCTCTGATATGGTTATTATTATAGGGTGGAATTATGAACGTGAAATGTTATAGTTATTAATATTTTGTAAACATTATTTTTTGTATGAAATCATTGCTTTTGTACACACTAAATAGAGCACTTCCGCCGTCTAAAATTGCGTTTGCAGAAAGGAGGATCCGTTATGAATGCACATCCTTTGCTTCGACAACTGCTTATTATTACATTTATATCGGGTGCTGTTCTTTTGTCCTTCAAATACGTTTTACCCCTTATTTTCCCGTTTTTATTCGCATATACACTGATGCGGAGCTTAATGCCGATCGTCCTATTTTTACAAAAAAAATGTCATCTTCCAAAGTGGCTGGCGGCAAATGGCACCTTACTCTTGATCTCTCTTGCCTTTTTGGGTGTTTTTTTGCTGATCGGATGGCTTTTATTTCAGCAATGTAAACTACTTCTCACAAATTTGTCCATTTATCATCAAATTTATACAAAATCCATAGAATCCTGTTGTCATAATATTTTGCGACATTTGGATTATTATTTAGGTCTGCAAAAAGGTAGTTGCCTAATATTTGCTAAGGAACAGTTTCACAATCTGGATCCGTCATCATTTACAAACCTCTATCAAAATATTGGCAGGATAGCGCTGCAATGTATGGGAAGCTCGATGCGAGTATGCGCATTTTTGCTGATCGTTATCGTCAGTTTCATCGTTTTGTGCAAAGACTATGATCATTTGCATACCATGATCCACAAAAATCGTTATTTTTCGGTTTTGTCAGAGCTTGGGCATACCATGTGGAATACCGGATTTGCCTATATGCGAAGTCAGCTCATCATTATTGGCTGTAATTGGGCTATTTGCACAATTGCTTTTCTGCTCATCCGCAATCCATATTGTATCGTGATCGGTCTGTTTATTTCCATTTTTGATGCATTTCCTATTTTGGGGAGTGGGATGATATTGATTCCATGGGGACTTGTAAAATTATTTCATGGTTCTTTTTTCGCGGCCGCAGTTCTGCTTACTGCATATTTATTAACAGTATTTACGCGTGAATTATTAGAAGCAAGGTTAATTGGAAGTAACTTAAATACACTTCCTTTTTTTACCCTTGCTTCCATTTACATCGGTATTTCATTGTACGGTGTGTGCGGCATCTTTCTCGGCCCATTTGCGGTCGTGTTGATCCGCTCCATCTATCAGATCTGGATGCGCAGTGCCTAAGAGTTTTCGACATATTCGAGCTGTTAAGCTACAACTTGCGTATATGCAGATCCTCTATAAACTGCTGCCTCACTTAATTGAAATAAACAAGCTCCTCTTTTGGCTTTTCTGCCGCTTCCACCTGCTCTGCATAAAAGACAGGACCTTCCTCGCCATATTCCTTCATGAATTTGTATTCAAATCGGGCCGTCACGGTAACATACTGCTTTGTCTTAAACTCTGACCAATCATCTGCTTTGCACAGAAATCCCATATACTGTACATCGTCTGCACAGCAGGTCATCGCAAAACGTCCAAATACTGCAAAGCCTGCCGGGATTCCCTTTGGCTTCTGGATCAAACCTGTTACCTTCAACGTCTTATTCTGATATGTTTCCGGATGGTCGATCATGTCAATATACCAAAGTCCAAAATCATCGTCACTAATTTCAATGACATCTGCATTGACATCAAACGGCATCTGATCTTTCATCTCATAAAACTCATCCTGTGCGGATTCATAGACGATCTGTGCCCGCGGATTGACCGCTTTTATGCTTCCACGGATCGAGTTCTTATTTGTTTTCTCAACAGTACAGCGGTTAATGATGATCATTTCTGCCACGCGGAACTGATCTACCATCATAGATGGCATATTTTTCATATATAAAGCAAATGTTTCATCATTAACTACATCTATCGTCTGAAAGATCACTTCACGATCAAAACAAATTTCTTCCATATCATCATACAATTCCGGAATATGCTTTGTCGGCCACATACCGTTGTATTCAATGATGATGCGGTCCGGACGGTGTTTCTTCAAAAATTTCTGAATGATCTTTCCATTAAATGCTTCTTCGTCTTCGATGTATTCCACAACGCAGTTGGCCTTCTCTAACACGTCCGGTTCATATTCTAACTCGCCCTCTTCGCATGCCAAGATCATCGTTTTGATCTTGTCGTCAAACATATCATCCACGACAAGGTCACGGATCAGATTCGTCTTACCGGCTTCCAAAAAGCCCATAATGACGTATACCATCATCTCCTCTTTCTTCTTACCAAACATTCAAAACCTCCATCAACTCTATGTTTAGCTTCCATTTGAAATGGAAGCCGTAAATCGTAGTCCTCTTTACGCAACGTGGAATAATTCTTTGATTGCATCTTCCTTCAAGTCAGCACCGATAACACAAATACGTCCTGTAAAGTCGGCTGCTCCGCGGCGAACTTCCGTCTCTTCCGGTACCAGATCAAAGTGGAACCACTCTCCTTCTGCTGCCGCTACAATACCCTTTGCACGTAAAACGTTACCATAGTCTTTCGTCTCAGCTAACTTGTGCAAAATCTCGGTAAGCTCTTCCTCCGTAAACTTGTGCGCTGTCTCAACGCCCCAGCTTGTAAATACATCATCTGCATGATGATGGTGATGGTCATGATGATGTCCGCATCCACACTCACCGTCGTGATCATGCTCGTGGTCATGATGGTCGTGATCATGATGATGTCCGCATCCACACTCGCCGTCGTGATCATGCTCGTGGTCGTGATGATCGTGATCATGATGATGTCCGCATCCACACTCGCCATCGTGATGATGATGTTCATGCTCCTCTAACAGCTCTTTTTCCAAAGAATTAACCTTTTCCATAGCCTCTACGATATTTTTACCCTGAATATCATCCCATGGCGTTGTAATAATAGATGCTTCCTCGTTTTTCTCACGAATCATCTTCAGACAAGCATCCAGCTTGTCTGCTGACACATTCTGTGTACGGCTCAAGATTACTGTTCCTGCGTATTCGATCTGGTTGTTGTAGAACTCACCGTAATTCTTCATATACATCTTGCATTTCGATGCATCTACGACCGTTGCCGTACTGTTGATCTGTACTTCATCACCAATATTTTTTACTGCTTTGACCACATCAGACAACTTGCCAACTCCGGATGGCTCAATAATAACACGATCCGGACTATATTTTGTAAGCACCTCTTTGAGTGCCTCTCCAAAGTCACCAACCAAAGAACAGCAAATGCAACCGGAATTCATCTCTGTAATCTGGATTCCTGCCTCTTTCAAAAATCCACCATCGATACCGATCTCACCGAACTCGTTCTCGATCAAGACTAACTTCTCACCTTCAAATGCTTCTGCGATCAGCTTTTTGATCAACGTCGTTTTACCTGCTCCTAAAAATCCTGAAATAATATCAATCTTTGCCATTGTCTCATCAATCCTTTCTATCGTCATTTGCATTTGCCTCTAACTATCATTATAACAAACCTGTCAACTCTCAAATTGCTGTTTCGTTGTCTCATACATCGCAATACTCGCCGCGATCGGCAGATTCAGACTGTCGATGCGATTGGAATGCGGAATGATCACACTTGTCCCGATCTGCGCAAAGCGATCCGGCAGTCCGGTCGCTTCGTTGCCAAAAAGCAAAGAAAACGTCCCCTGTGGTCTGATCTCATGCAGACTTTTCTTGGCGTCCAACATAAATGGATATAATTCACGTTCACCAAACTGTGCCTGATATTCATCAAAATCCTCAAAGTAAACAAAGTTTGTCGAAAAAATCGCCCCCATGGACGCTCTTACCACTTTGGGGTCAAAGGCATCCACTGCCGGACGTATGATCGCCATCTGATTCAAACCAAATCCTAAGGCGCTCCGCATGATCGTTCCCATATTGCCGGCATTAGAAGGATTTACCAAAACTATGTGGGATGCTGTTTTCTCCAGCTGCCCTTCATATTTCGTAAATTCTCCGATCACGTAACAATTTTCTTTTTGAGACAGTACGTGAAATATTTTGTCTGTCTGAACCATTTCTATACCGGCATCTCTGCACAAACTACGCAGCTTGTCTAATGTTTCCCCCTCTTTCATGCCGGAGTGAATATATACCCTCGTCACCTTGTCCGGCTGAAAGCGCAACAGTTCAAATGTCAGCGTTATACCTAATGCATAGGAAACCGGGGAATCCTTGCGGTATCTCTTATATCCTGCCATCTTTTATCCTTCCTGTTCAATGCGCACATCGATCGTCATATCTCCAATTTCTGTTGAAAAAGGAATCGTAAACATTTCCGTTGCCGCACCATTATAACTTGCACCAACACAATAATCCGGCGGTGTAATATCAATCATAATATTATTATTTGCAAATACCGTCGCCGCATTGCCCGCCACCATATTTCCTAATTCCGAAATTGCACTCTGTCCGATTGCATCAATGGCATTGACCGGCATCATCATCATTTTAGATACGACCCCAAGTGCTGTCTGTGGTTCAAAATTAAGCAATACTTCTCCCGAAAGCTGACCTACCAGCCCGAGACGGATCAAAGAATTTTCTTCCGGGAAACTCTGTTGTCTAAGAGATGGTGTCCCTATTTTTAAATCCAACATACACATATCTTTCATCACTTTGCACACAGATATGATAAATGGATTGACATGCTCTGCTTTCAAACTTTCTCCCTCCCCTTACAACTGGAAATAATCCCAAAAATCTTCACTGATATTAACATCGCACTTATTGAGCCAGATGTTATATTTCTTTTGGAACAGGCGATTCTGGCGTTTTGCAATGATAACTTCCTTGCGAGCCTGTGTCGCATCCTCTTCCTTGTCATTGACGCAATATATAATATAATATCCCTGCGTTCCCTCTACAACACTGCTCACTTCACCCTTTTTGAGGGCTAACGCCGCATCCAATGCCGCTTTCTCCAATTTGGTGGAACTTTTGCCAACCACCAATTCCTGCGTTGTTGCATCGGTATTATCTTTGGCCAATGTCAAAAAGTCTTTCGTCTTAACTGCACGAAGCTGCAGCTGTTCTGCCCACTTAAGAGCCTGTGCCTTGGCTTTCTCATCCATATCGATCTTCTGTCCGGAACTTCCGATCCCTTTCGTCATGATCTCGATATACTGGATCGCAGCCTGCCTTGCTTCCTCATCTGACACGTCGGTGTTTGCCTTGTCAGTAGCCACATAAAACATTTTATTGGCAAGCACGTTTTCTTCATACAATTTACTAAGTCCCTGAACGGATAAATAATATTTCTTTTTATCACTGTCAGACACCTTTTCCATGATCTTTTCTGCCTTTTGCATTGCCTCGTCTTTCTCATCATTGGTAAGTGAAACTTCATTACGATCCGCTGCCTGCGCAATCACTTTAAGCTGTGTTACCATATTGACGATTTCCTGCTTTGCCTGAGCACCCACTGTTTTATTGCCGCCCAGCGAATAGTTCCATAGCTCACTTCCAAAATTGCCCTCATACTGTCTTTTTAATAGGTAGGCATAGTTCATCATCTCGCTATATTCTACACCGTCACTGCCCACTGACATAACGATCGAATCCTTATTCGGTGTTCCTGCCGTAAGCTTTACCTTTTTTGCGCCAATCTTGGAATTGCCACAGCCCGTGCATACTCCTGCCACGGCAATGCATATGCTTAAACCAACTGCCATCCATTTACTTTTCTTTATCATAGTCACCATGCCTTTCCGTTACTCCACGACTTTTCCGATCTCACGGATCAACTGATTCACTGTCTGGAATAATTTTTCTGCTGTCTCCTGCTTACTTACTGTTTTGGAAACAGACGGTACCTTCACCGCAGCAGGGATCCTTCCGTATCCGCTGCGATAACTTTTGCCTGCCGGCTGTGGTTGTGGTTTCATCGTGTAAATAAAATAGGATTGTTCTTCCTTTTTGGCCGCCTGCACCACCTTAAAAGCGCCCTCATACGATTCTACCATTTTTACAAGGTTTACGGAAGAGATTTTTGCGTTTGGTTTCAGATAAAATCGAATTTGGTTCGTTTTTTGCACAATTTGTGTAATTCCGGCACGGTGTGCTTCCGCTTTAAGCAGTGCCACACGCAATAAATTCTCAGCCGCATTAGGCAATTCTCCAAATCGATCGATCATTTCTTCCTGCATATCTGCATATTCTTCCGCATTTTCAATCCCGGCGATACGTTTGTACATATCCAGCTTTTGAAATTCACTACGAATATAAGTTGCCGGAATAAACGCATCCACTTGCAGCTCCAAACTGGTCTCAAACGGTTCCTCTTCCGGCTGTTCGCCTTTCAGTGTAAGTACCGCCTCATTGAGCATTTTACAGTACAGATCATATCCAACCGCTTCCATATGCCCGGACTGCGCTTCACCAAGCAGATTCCCGGCTCCGCGGATCTCCAGATCCCGCATCGCCACTTTGATCCCGGAACCCAGTTCCGTGTATTCACGGATAGCGGCCAGTCTCTTCTCCGCCACCTCTTTGAGCATACGTCCTCGCTGATACATCAAAAACGCGTATGCTGTACGATTTGATCTTCCGACACGACCGCGAAGCTGATAAAGCTGTGACAGCCCCATCTTATCGGCATGATCAATGATGATCGTATTTACATTCGAAATGTCTAATCCGGTCTCAATAATCGTCGTTGCTACCAAAACATCTATTTCGCCGCTGATAAATGCCATCATGATCTTTTCAAGTTCTCGCTCACTCATCTGCCCATGCGCAAAAACAACATTGGCATCCGGCACCATTTTGGCTACTTCTGCCGCCACCTCTGCAATACGGGCAACGCGGTTATACACATAATACACCTGTCCGCCTCTTCCCAATTCGCGATTGATCGCCTCACGAATGATCTCATCATTATGCTCCATCACAAATGTCTGTATTGGCAGACGGTCTACCGGTGGCTCCTCTAACACGCTCATGTCCCGAATGCCGGTCAAACTCATATGCAGCGTTCGTGGGATCGGTGTTGCACTAAGCGTAAGGACATCAACATTTCCTTTCATCTGCTTGATCTTTTCCTTGTGTGTCACACCAAATCGCTGTTCCTCATCAACGATCAATAACCCCAAATTCTTAAATTCCACGTCCTTAGACAGCAGACGGTGTGTGCCGACAATAATATCAACCTGTCCCTTTCGCAGTAGATCTATCGACTTTTTTTGCTGTGCCGGAGTACGAAAACGTGATAACATCTCAACTTTGACCGGAAAGTCTCCGAGTCGTTCGCACAATGTGTTGTAATGCTGCTGCGCTAAGATCGTAGTTGGAACAAGCATCGCTACCTGCTTTCCATCATTTACCGCCTTAAATGCCGCACGCAATGCGATCTCCGTTTTGCCATAGCCAACATCCCCGCAGATCAGCCGATCCATGATCTTGTCACTTTCCATGTCCTTTTTAACGGCGGCAATGGCTGTCAACTGATCTTTGGTCTCCTCAAATGGGAAAACCTCCTCAAATTCCTGCTGCCACACAGTATCCGGACTATAAGCATATCCTTTTTGTTCTTGTCGCTTGGCATATAACAAAACCAATTCTTTTGCCACTTCCTGCACAGCCTTGCGCACGCGTGTCTTGGTCTTTTTCCATTCCGGCGATGACAAGCGGTTTAGTTTCGGCTGCTTCGCCTCACGCCCGGCATATTTCTGCAACAGATCCAGTCCCGATGCAGGAACATATAGATTTCCGCCGTCTCCATACTCAATCTTAATATAGTCCTTCGACACATGGTCGACTGTAATCTTTTCGATACCTTTGTAAATACCGACTCCATGATTCTCATGGATCACATAATCGCCAACGCTTAACTCATTAAAGCTCTGTATCGCTTTTCCATCGTATTTTTTCTTCTTGACATTACGCCGTTTCTGCTTTGTGCCAAAAATATCACCTTCCGTCACAACAGCAAACTTCGTCATCGAATAAACAAATCCATGACGCATAAATCCATACGATACCATAACCTGTCCGGCTTCCAACGGCATATCCGGCTTCTCATGATAAAATGCCGGAATTTCATATTCTCCCAAGTCTTTACTTAAACGCTGCGCACGCGTCCGAGATCCACAAAGGAGCAGTACACGGTATCCATTCTTTCTCCAGCGAAGCATATCGTCTACAAGTAGTTCAAAATGCTTATTATAGGACCCCACCGGCTGTACCTGTACATTCACCTGCGCCCTGCTCGCAAGCTGCTTTGGCAGTCCATCCAGCAAAGACAAAATAACAAGCTGCTTGTTCTGCAGCAATCCAAATAAAGGATCCATTCCCTGCAAGATCTCCGGCTGCTTTGGCAAAAGATAGCCTTTCTCCAATCTGCTTTCCATACTGTCACGAAACTCTGTTTCCACCGCCTGAGCTTTCTCATAACAGCGGGATGGCTCATCTAAGAAAAAGATTGTCTCCTCCTCTGGCATAATATCAAAAAAGGACAATGTTTCCACCGGAAAATAGGGCAGGTAGGCTTCCAACCCAATACGGCTCTGATATTGTTCGTAATCATTTTTTATTTCCTGTAAATGGTCATTTAACCGATTCACTTCTTCGAATTTCTTCGCCTTTTTTAATTTTGTGCTGATCTTTGCTGCGTCTTTCGCCATTTTTGTAAAACCATCGGCAATTTGCTCAGTAGTCAAAATTAATTCCGATGCCGGAAAGATGGTAAACTCTGCAATGCGTTCAATTGAGCGCTGACTCTCCACGTCAAACGAACGGATCGTGTCAATCTCATCATCCCAAAACTCGATACGATATGGGCAGTCCTCCGTTACCGGAAATACATCCAAAATTCCTCCGCGCACAGAAAAATCTCCAGGCATCTCAACCTGTGCCTGTCTCACATAACCCATATTGACTAGATTTTTGCAAAGAGTCTCAAGATCATATGTCTCCCCTTCCGCTACCTGCTGCTTCGCCTGCTCATAGATCTTTTGCGATAGTACGAACTCCATGCCGGCATCGATCGAGGTGACAATGGTTCCCCCCTTGCGATCCAGTAATGCCTCTCTGACTTTAAGTCTCTGTGTGCTAAGTGCATTACCATGTACATCAGCACTAAAAAAAATCACATCTTTCGCCGGATAATACATAACTTCCCGGTCAAACATGCGATAGTCTTCTGCGATTTCCCGTGCCCTCAACTCATTCGCCGCAATGATCACTTTCCATTTCAGAGACTCACCGGTAAGTCCATAGATCCATTGGCACTTTTGTGATTCGATGCATCCCGATATCTGCAATGGGAATTGCTGCTTTTGTATTGCCTCTTCGGCATTGCGGTACGCCGTAATCTCCGCCAAAGGCGCCAATAATGTTTCCATCACTGCCCCAACCTCTTACTTTCCGTTAAATTGATTCATCGCCGCTTCAACGCTGTCTGTCAAAATAGTCTCACATGCCTTTACCGTCTGCTCCAGCGCAGTACGGATCGTCGGCTCTTCCTCTGCCGGGAATCTCCCCAACACATAGTCCGCCAGATCCCAGCCTGCCGGTTTCTCTCCCACGCCGATCCGGATCCGTGAAAACTGCTGCGTCCCCAAATGCGCAATGATATTCTTGATTCCATTATGTCCACCGGCACTTCCTTTGGCACGTACCCGAAGCTTTCCCGGAGCCAATGCGATATCATCATAAATGATGATCAATTCCTCCTCGGGATCGATCTTATAAAAATCCACCAGTTCGCGTACACTCTCACCGCTAAGATTCATATATGTCTGCGGCATCGCCAACAGCACTTTATTCCCTGCGATCATTCCCTTACCGCATACCGCCTTGTGTTTCTTGATGTCCATCGAAATGCCATAGGCATCGCTGATCGCCGTAATCGCCGAAAATCCAATATTGTGTCGTGTTCCGGCATATTTACGCTCCGGATTTCCTAATCCTACTATAATATACATTGTTAACCTCGTTTCTATGCTGTCTGTTATTACAATCGCACAATCTCCTAAGCCGGGTTCAGCGATACTGCCTTTTTCTCGCTGCCCCCGGCTCTTATATTGCTATTTGTTTGTTGTGTCGGCTATTGCTAGTACGTCTTATTATCACGGTACTCCCCAATATGTACCGCCTCTCCACTGTACTGCTTTAACATATCCATTCCCATTACATGAC
>ERZ791830.1176-NODE-1176-length-18086-cov-5.744995_pt1 | contig 18086 bp, 15 predicted proteins | sample MGYA00509945_ERZ791830 | MGnify/ENA primary metagenome ERZ791830 (study PRJEB30046, sample SAMN00792021) | human gut metagenome | study: EMG produced TPA metagenomics assembly of the A metagenome-wide association study of gut microbiota in type 2...
ACCCCAGGCCCGCCGCCCGGCGGTAGAGCAGTGCTCTGAATTCATTGTTGCCGATGACCACCACCAGGCGGGCATAGTCTCTGCGCAGCTCCGACAGGTCGGCGACGGTGCCGACGACGGGGATGCCGCAGACCTGGGCGCCGACCGGGGCACCGTCGTCCACAAAGGCGCAGTCGTAGCTCTGCCGGGCCAGCTCGGAGACCACCCGGCCGAAGCCGCCTGCTCCCACCAGCAGGAGCTTTTCCTTAGACATTGGGGATGCCCTTCAGCTCGTTCTGGACATACTCGGTGGTCATGATCTTCTTGACGGTGCCTTCCACATCCAGACGATTGGTGTTGTGGCTGGGCTTGTGTAGGAGTCGTCGGCCATCGTGTGGACCTCGCCCTTGACCACGAACTTGTCGTAGTTCAGGTCGCGGTTGTCGGCAGCAACGCGGAAGTAGTGCCCCATATCCTCGCTGCGCAGACGCTCCTCGCGGGTCATCAGGGTCTCGAACAGCTTCTCGCCGTGGCGGGTACCGATGATGTTGGTGCCGGTGTTGCCGAAGAGCTGCTGGACAGCCTTGGCCAGGTCGCCGATGGTGGAAGCATCGGACTTCTGAATGAACAGGTCACCGGGGTTGCCGTGCTGGAAGGCGAACATAACCAGATCCACAGCCTCGTCCAGGTTCATCAGGAAGCGGGTCATGTTGGGGTCGGTGATGGTGATGGGATTGCCGGCCTTGATCTGGTCGATGAACAGGGGGATGACGCTGCCGCGGGAGCACATGACGTTGCCGTAACGGGTGCAGCAGATGGTGGTGCCGCCGCGCTCGGCAGCCACACGGGCGTTGGCGTAGATGACGTGCTCCATCATGGCCTTGGAGATGCCCATGGCATTGATGGGATAGGCGGCCTTGTCGGTGGACAGGCAGACGACACGCTTCACACCTGCGTCAATGGCGGCGTGGAGGACGTTGTCGGTACCGATGATGTTGGTCTGAACGGCCTGCATGGGGAAGAACTCGCAGGAGGGGACCTGCTTCAGGGCAGCGGCGTGGAAAATGTAGTCCACGCCGGGCATGGCGTCCTTGATGGACTGGGGGTTGCGGACATCGCCGATATAGAACTTGACCTTCTTTGCAGCCTCCGGGTGCCGGGCCTGAAGCTCGTGGCGCATATCGTCCTGCTTCTTTTCGTCCCGGGAGAAGATGCGGATCTCCTTCAGGTCAGAGTCCAGGAAGTGCTTCAGGACGGTGGAACCAAAGGAACCGGTACCGCCGGTGATCATTAGGGTTGCGTTATCGAAAATAGCGCGATCGAATGTGGACATATTTATTTCCTCCTATATTTTATATGTGCGCAAGCAGTCCGCACAGCACGCGGAATCAGAATTCGGAATTGATTTGCCGGAGAACAAGAAACGGCTGCATAACCCACGCAGCACTCCGGCACTACATAGATTATACAGCCTTTTGGCGTTCTTGAAAAGGGTTAATTTAGGGATTGGACTTGTAACATAGGCTGAAACTATTTTCTAATTCTAACTGATGCTAAAATTTCCTTGATTATGCTAAAATTCAGTGCAACAAGTAACACAAAGATTGTACAAGATCCTAAATACACGAAGGATGAATTTGAGACAACCAGCCCGACTTGTACCATCAATAGCAAATATGATGTGATGTCTATCTTATACGCTATTTCAAGTTTAAGAATCTTTTTCGTGTCAAAGAGTCGAATTATCCAAATAATGAAATAGCTTACAAATGTAGCAATTGCAGCCCCTTGCGCCCCCAAAATTGGTATAAGAATCGCATTCAGTACAATATTTGCCATCGCCGATATTATTGTCGATATAAATAGCATTTTTGTTTTCTTTGCCGATGTATAAATTGTTCCGAGGTAACTTGACATCGCTTGAAACAAAAAAGCCATCAACAGAACCGGTACAAACTGCCATCCATCATAAAAGGACTTTGAAAATAGGAATCTTGCAAGTGGCTTTGTTATCAGAATCAATCCGGAGAGCGTCAATATGTTAAATGTTGAATAAATTCTATAGATTTTACTGTAAAATTCTATAGATTCCCTGCTGCCGAAATCATCAATGGCTGAAATTTGCCAACTACTGATAAAAATTGTTGAAATCGTTGCAAAGAGAGAAGGAATCCGCTGTGAAACCGAATATACTCCTGTTGCAGCTACGCCACAGAAGAAAGTAAGCATATATTTATCGGAAGAATTACTTACCCACCAACTCAAGGAGTTTGGAATCATCGGCACAGAATATTGGAGCATTTTACGAGTCAAATCTCGGCTAACTTCTTTGGGCGGAATAATGTACCTCCAAAGTTTTGCACCCAAAATCAAATAAACAACAGTGATTGCATTCGACAAGACCATCGAAAGCAGATAGCCAGTAATCCCTATTTTTAAAGCAACAAGGAACAAAATGTTAAATGCAATAAATGTCATCGTGTGCAACACGCCACTTGAAGCATACACTGTTACCCTTTCTATTCCCTTTACAAATTGTGAAAGGACTGATTGCAGTGCCGTTACGAAATAATATAGGATGAACAACACGTAGTACGGCTTCAAATCCGAGCTAATCCTTATCAGCGGGGAAAAGAACAGCATTACTACTGAGCCGAGCAGCGTTACAAAAATTCCAATCGATAGGACCTGATTTTTATCACACTCTTTATCTAGTGCAAATCTCATTACTGCTTCTGAAATGATTAGTGTAAAAAATGGTGTAATCAGATTGACTGTCGTAGTCATCAGGTCCGCAACACCATACTCCGCCGTCGTCAATATTGCAGTGTAAAGCGGCAGGAGAAAAAAAGTCAACAGCTTTGATGCGAAGTTTCCAACTGTGATCAATGCTGTGTTTTTTATTAGTTTTTTATATCTGTTCAATAATCACTACGCTCCTTTTACTTCATTAGTTTTCGCTTAACAGCGTTCTTATAATAACGAAATTTACGTAAGATACCATATCCTCCATATTTTTTTGCAACATACAAATAGCCCTTTGAATCGTAGTCATTCCAAAAAGCATCGTAGTCCAAACTAAAATCTGTCGGTTTTCTCAGGTTTGGTTGCGTCAGCACATCGGACGGGTACTCTTTCACATCCAATCCAGACCTTATTGCGGAGAACATTTTCTCTCCCTTGGGCGTGTTGACCAGAACCATAGAGATTCCTTTATTATCCAAAAAGTCCCTGTCAACTCCCTCAATTCCCCAGAAATCCCCGATTGTAATGTCCCCACAGCGTTCCATCGATGCATACGGGCAGTAGAAACAGCTCGGGCGCAGCATAACTTCTTTTCCAAAGATAATGGCAAACGACTGTGTCAGGGTATTCTGAGCAATGAACCGACCATCTGCCAAACTGACTCTTACATGATAGCCTCTCCAGCCGACGGATTTATCACGAAATGTGTAGGTCTCAACATCGGAATGATACTTCTTTTCTAAAGCCGAAATATAATCCGCCCAGATCTTCGGTGATGGTGCACCATGGCACACCAGATCTACCGTAAAAAGTCTGGCCTCATCAATCCGATGTGCCTTAATGTATTCTTTCAGTCCAGCCACCTGACACGGAGTTCCGCTAAACAAAAGCTGCTGCCCGCTGGAAAGAGTATCTGCAACTTCTTTATAAATGGTTCCCATATCGCTCTGGACATATTTGCTTCCTCTGAAGGCATCACACTCCTTTCGAGTATTCGCAGTCTTATGCACCACGTTCATCTCAGAATCAAAGACTGCGCCTACAGCTGCTGCCCCCCCCCCGATAATAAATTTATCCAAAAGGGCTGTAAAAACACCGCCAGACGAAGACACAGCACGAATGCAATCGCTATTCTTTACGCCAAAGCAATTTGATGGTTCTCCATTCTGCACTGATCTTGCTTTTCCAATTTGGCAACTCTGTTTGCATAATCCGCAATCTACGCATTTCACCGTATTGATTACCGGGTATAAAAATCCTTGTCGATCTGGTTCCATATGAATTGCTTTTTTAGGGCAGGCATTCATGCAGGCTCCACATCCGCAGCAATCCTCTTTTTTTACATATAGTTGCATTTTATTCACCCATTACCCGCATAATATAATCGATTGATTCTGCACGCATTTCCTCGATTTTTCTGTCGACTTCATCCCATGCGATCTCCTCGAGAACGATTTCACGGTCAAACCGGTCAGTGCAATGATGTAGCAGTCCTACCGCTTCCAAAAGACCTGTGATTCTTCCACCTCTTTTTTTGTTTGCGAGTGAAATGAACTTTTTATGGAACAACAGCGAAAATACTGTACCATGGAACGAATCCGTAACAATATATTCTGCATTATAGAAAAGCGATACAAAATCAATAGGCCCAGCATCATAGATGGTTGTGTGCTGAGGAACAATGTAAGGCTTTCGCCGTCCACTAAGCTCTACCAGCTCATATCCGCAGTAGCGTGCCACTTTATCTGCCATAGCTGCGGATTCTTTCATCCCGGTAAGAGAGTAAAATAAGAGATACTTTTTGTACGGAACAGGCTTTGTCAAAGATTCAAAGCACATTTTTCCAGCAAGAATGGTTGGATCAACAACGACCTTGACCTTTTTTCCAAATTCTTGTTCTATCATAATCTGCGCTTCTTTTTCACGAACAGAAACGTCTTCGACTTTTTGGATCAGCTCTGCAAAACCGTTTTTTTCTTCTTCTGTAAAATTCTTCTTGCCGATACTGGCTGCATATGAAGCTGCCCGAAAGGGCGCATTTACAATGATATCGCCGAAATACACTCGATCGAACCCATGCGTAATATCCGGATTCCAAATCTGGTCACTTCCCAAAAAAACGATATCTGGTGTTGCATCCTTCAATATGACCGTCCCATTACGCTCATCACAGGAAATCAAGTCTAAATATTCATTTTCAAATTGTGCAAATTTCTTCTTTTTCTTCCTGAAAGAATTCAATGACCACAGCGAACCAGCAACGGAAAAGATGGAATAAAAGCTGATATCCTTGTAATCTGCTGTGAGCCTAGACGGCCGGTAATCCACAATGCCCGCTTTTGAGCTTACCTCTTTAAGTTTAGTCTGCAATGCATATGCCTGCAAAACGGCCCCATAATTAGGTACACAATGGAAAGTTATAATTGCCGTCTTTTTTTTCATTATATTATTTCCTCCACAGGTATTTTAAATGATAAACCCAGCAAAACACCCTGGGTGAGATTGCACACATCAATGTATAGATTCGCTGTTTCAGGGGAACATTTTCTGCCGTCCATGCGTACACAAGTTTTTTTTGTGCTATTTTCTTCAGCTTCTTCGCTTCAGTGGGGACATATTCATTGTTTGCCAAAAGGACAAGCATATGATTGAGCAAAAAAATCCATATATATCCTACTGACTTCTCATAAGGGAGATCATTTGCCTTGATGTATCTTTCTACACGCTCTGGAATTAAGAAACAAGTTAGTTTTCTTTCATTTAGTTTAGACTGGCTCGCACTACCCGGCACTTCCCGGTAATGATACAAAGGTTCGTTGATGATTGTTACAGTATCAATACAGTTGAGCATTCTAAAGTTATATTCCCAGTCCTCTAATGTATGGATTGATTCATCAAACAGACATTGTTTAACCTTGTTTAACCTTACCAAGGTTAAACAAGTCGATGCCAAAAACTGGTATTTGAGATGTTTCTTTATCAACTCATGTGCTGCGACCTTGGGTTCTTCCTTGCAGTGCATAGCTGTTATTACATTCCACTCATTCCTATAATAGCAATTTGAAAAGCAGGCATCTGTCTGGTTATCCTGAATTGCCTGAAGCATCGTCTCAATTGTATTTTGTTCAACCCAATCATCACTGTCAACAAGCATCAGAAAATCCCCTGCCGCACAACGGATTCCCATATTGCGCGCAGAACTCACACCGCCATTTTCTTTTTCAATGATGCGGATGCGCCCATCTGTTTTTTGCATCTCACGGCAGATTTCCACACTGCGGTCTGTTGAGCCATCGGATACAATGATGACCTCAATATTCCTGTAAGTCTGCCGCAGAAGTGAGCTGACACAATGCCCGATGTAGTTCTCAACGTTGTAAGTCGGGATAACGACCGATACTAAAGCGTCTTTATCTTTCATCTCAATACCTCAGCGAATTTGCTTCTTCCGAGTCAACGCTCCCCATTGCCAACCCCCAAAACAAACAGAATCCCAGAAAATAGGTTGGGAAAATAATCAAGTGTGAAAAAAGCGATACAACAAAAGCAGTAACAAATGTAAAACTCATAGGGGCTGCCAGCTCCGACCCATGACGATACATCTTAATAAAGCCATTCCATAACCGTTTATAAAAAGTCAAATAGAGTAACAATCCAGAAACACCATAGTCATAGATTACCTCAAGGAAATCGCAATGCGCACTCAAAGCAAGCGGAGAATTTTCAATCACGGTATCAAATCCATGACCAAAAATCAACGCTATGATATCAGAGTGTCTTATCATACTTATGACCACAGGCCAAACATCTTCTCGCCCCTCATTTGAAGTCTGTCCTGTTGACAGTAATCGATCAATGACACTGAACGTGCCCTTTGTATTTTCCATAATGAAGAAATACATAGCTGTAAGGGCAAGCAGACCACCAATGAGCACAAATGCTCTTTTCTTCGATCCTTTGGGTGCGGAACGGTATTCTACCAGAATATAAACGACGATACCGGCCACAAATGCAATAAAGCCCGTTCTCTTCATACATAGCAGCAACGTATAAAGCACAAGAACTGTTCCACCCCATTTGATTACTTTCTTCTCCGATAATAGGGCAAACGGAAGAAAAAACAGGGTATAGTACGCCGTACTGATGAGTGGGATGCCACGGCCTGCGCTAAACAGTTTAACCTGCGTAAATAAGGCAGCATAAATAGCAATACTGCAAGCAAGAACAGGGGCCGCCTTCTTTATCATTCCGGGATATTGAAGTCCAACACGATACGCTATTGAGAAGACACCAATCCATGCTAAAGCATCTCCCACTTGTAGGACAGTCCATGTAAAATTCGTTTTCAGCCCGTAAAACATGACCGTTGTCGGTATAATGAGAAATATCAAAAACAACAATGGGGTCAAAATGTTTCTAATGGCGACTCTTCGTACATCAATCGTTCGAAAAAACGTAATAATCCCCCATGCGGCCAAAATCAATCTTAAATAGTCACGGAACGGAAATCCTGTCGAGAAAACTGACAGCATGTTCCCGGTTAAAATATATGTAATAGCTATACATAATAGGACGAGATCTCTTGTAGTTTTCCTTACCATCGTACCTTTGCTCCAAATTTCAAGTAAATATTTTCCAGCTGCTTTGCCGTATCATGGATATCCAGCCCGTTCTTTTTTAGTTGTTCTCGTCCATCGCTCCGATTGCGCTGATTCCGTCTGCTGATAAGCTCCAGTTTGTCAATCCATGGTTTTGTTTCGCTGAGCGGCAGGTAAAACACATTCCGACAATTCTTCAGTTCTTTTGTTATCGTGTCTGATAACAAGACTGGCAGCCCTTCTCCAATTGCCTCAACTGCTGCTACAGGAAATCCTTCATATTTCGATGGCATAAGGAGAATGTCAAACGCCATATACAATCGGCTCACATCTGCTCGTCTTCCCAAAAGCCGGACATAGCTACTCATCTCATTGTCCAGAATCCATTTTCGGATTATATTTTCCAGCTCACCATTTCCAACGCATAGTAAAATCGCATTTGGATTCGTCTTTCGATATTCTTTCATAATATCTAAAGCTTTTCCATAATTCTTTTGGTCAGAAAGCCGCCCAACTATTCCGACAACAAATCTCTCCTCAACGCCGAGTTCTCGCCTGACTTCCGCCCGAATCTGCGCATCAAAGCAGAATTTTTTACCATCAATAGCATTTGCCAACACACAGGCTTTAGGACGCTTCATGTTAAGTCTGCCAAAGACTCGTTCTCCCGCTAGCTGTCCACATCCAATGACATTCGTAGCATAATGGTAGTTGAGAATACACCCGGAGAGCCTTCTCAGCTCCCCTTTTAGTGAGACATAAGGAGAAGATGTGTGCGCATGAGCAATGCGCTGCGGGATGCCGACTTTTTTTGCAATGCGCAGCGCAACATAGGAAGTCTCATTTTCATGGACATGAACCGCCTGATAATTTCCACTCTTCAGAAGCTCTGTCAATGCAGAATCAAAAGCCTTGAGGCCAGTGGATTTTAAAGGCAATCTGTAGATTTTTACGCCAAGTTTTTCCATTTCCGCTGCATTTTGCCCAATCATGTCGGTCGTAACTGCAACATCGAAATGAATCTTCGTCCGGTCGAGGACACGATAATAGTTCAGGACGACCGTTGAAATCCCTCCAGCATCTGCTCCCGCCATAATATGCAAAACACGATACACTTCTTTTTCCTCCCGTATTTCAATGCAGCAGCTTCCGCAACTTTATCGTAACAGAATCCGGCAGCGCATACCACAGTTTTTTCAGGTGAAAATGCCTGCACCTCAGGTATTTCTTTTCAACAACTGTCCAGCCATCCGTCTGAATCTGCTGATAGATCGTTTTCCTCAGTTCCGGCACATTCTCTTCGTGCGAGTGGAGAATGGCCGGATTTTCAACTGCCACATCCTCTCGTTTTGCGCTGTGGTACCTGGCGTTCAGTGCAAACCGAGTCATGAACTTCTTGCCCTTCTGCGTGTTGACCTGAAATGCAGAAATGCCATCATGACTATGGAGTTCCTGCTGGTACCCCCAGAAGTCGCTGATCGTATAATCTGTGAACCTCTCCAGTCCTCGGAACTTACAGGTATAACAACTGTACCGGTTGAAATAGCCACTGATAAAACCAAACAGATACGGACTTGTCATACCATGTGCTGTATACTTTTTGTCGTTTACGCAGTACGACTCCGAAATAGCCCAACCATGTGCGCTCTTATCACGACACTTATACCGGCTCATCTTACCGCTACGATGTTTCTCACAATGCTCCCGATACGCATCAAAAGCCATCTGTGACGGTACACCATGGCACAAGAAGTCCATAGTGATCAGATTATCATAAGGCTTTCGCAGAAAATTGAGTAGACCAGCGCACTGGCACGGTGTACCGGTAAATAGAACCATTCTTCCTGCATCCAGAAGTTTCTTTGTCTGGCTATAAGTATGCTCTGTGCTACTGGACAGATACTTGCTTCCCTGCATAGGTCTCAGTCCATCCAAAGAATCCGCAATCGTCAACACCGGCTCCATTTTTTCATTCCAGACGCAGCCAATGACTGCCCCACCTTGCTGGATAACACTGTCCGCGACAAGTCGAAATGCTCCACCAGAAGAGCTTTCAAACAATTCTTCCACGTTTTTGCTCTGCAATGCGTATATTTCCAGCGGCTCAGCTTTCTGTGGCAGATTCATCTCCGGGCAGACTTTCTCACACAATTTGCAATCGACACACCGGTCCGCATCAATGGCAGGATATCGGAAACCCTCTTTATTTGGTTGCAGCGAAAGAGCATTTTGGGGGCATATCTCTGCGCAGGCACCGCAGCCGCAGCATTTGCTCTCATCCTGTGTGGCAAGATAGTTCAACATTTATAACTGCCTCAAACTTTCAATGTACTCTTTGGCCTTTTGACGTTCTTCCGCCAACCGAGTGTTGACTTTTCCGTAATCAATGGACTTTTCCGACTCTTCCAGCGCAGCATTTGCTGTTGAAACTAACCGTTCCTGAAGGCCGGTAAGCATGAGCAGACTTTCGATTCTGGAATTGAATTCATTTCTCGGAACAACTACGAAATCCCGTTCAAGATTGATAGAAAACGCCAAGCCGTGAAAGGAATTGGTCACAACAAAATCTGCGTTTGCAAATAACGACAGAAAATCTGCCGGAGAGCGATGGGTGAACAACTGATCGACCATAGGCGGTTTCTTCATTTCCCACGAAATTTTGACCAGCTTCAATCCTTTTTTATCCGCAATTTTCCGGGCATATTCCGTTGCATGGTTATCTTCATTGTAGAGGAGCATCAGGATGAGATACGGCTGTCTTACAAGTCTGCGAGATGCCAGCCGGAGCCATTCGTCCTTTATGAGCTGCAAGGTCGGGTCAATGAGCTGAACGCCATCATCTCTGCCAAGCTGATGCAGAACATCGAGTGCAGAGTTCTCACGGACGGATAACTTTTTGTACCCTGCAATGAGCGGCTTCGTCTCAGCCACTTCTTTATCGTTGAGATGCGATTTTCCAAAGCTGGCCACGAAGGAAACTTTTGCCTTATCTTTTGGAGCAAAGGTCAGGAAAAAGCCACGATCCACCCCCCCATTATACTGGCTGTTCCATGTCTGGTCGCTTCCTGTAACATAGATATCTGCCTGTGGAGGGTCCTTCTCTAAATCATCTGCTGTAGTATATCGTTTTGTCAATTGCAGGTTCTTTTCTACAAATTTTCCGAATGTCATCTCCTTCAGTAGAATGGAAAACATCTTAAAAAATCTATACGCAGTGCCGGACATCCCCTGGTTACTTCCAGCCGCAGCAGTCTTCATTATCTGCTTCTTGGTTCGCTGTTCTGTTATGTAGTCAATAACTTCTGCTTCATATCCGGCTCTCTCGAATACAGTCTGTGTAGCATATGCCTGCAAAGCAGAGCCGTAATTATACACGCGATGCAACGTAATTATGGCAACTTTCATTCACTTTTTCTCCGATCCGCCATTCTTTTTCCGTAAGTCAAAATACGCGATGTGATATCATAACCGAAAATATCTACAATAATTGAAATTGCTTTTGTTCTATTGCACCCAGCATATTTCATTACCCACCTATATTCATTAAGTAGTTTTTGGGCTTTCTGCTTGCCCTCGATGTTAAGGCGCTCATAAGACCATACCTGGAGGCTATATTCGTAGGCAACAAAACTCATGCATGATTTTGCATTGCAATCGATTGTCTCCCCATTTTTTGTTAAAAGTAATGTAGAATCTCTCAAAAATAAAAAATAGTCCCAATAGGTTTTATCTTGCATTGTATTTGTTCTAGAGTTTTCCCTTTGCTGTCGATACTTGTAGTACGGAAAATCTGTTGCCTTAAATTTTTCTGACCAGTAGAGACTTTTCAAAACGAAAATCAAGTCCTCACCACAACGTTTATCTTCCGGGAACAATATATTATTTGTCTTCAAAAAGGATAATCTAAAAATTTTCGTACAAGCACTACCGGCAAACTTATTTCTACAGGCCAGGAATTCCAGTACTTCCTTCTTTTTTTTCCCTTTCAAATCCTCACTTTTAATTTCATCACCCAAGGGTGTTTCCTTACCGTCTGGAAACACTTTATCTCCTTGCATAAATAGAACGTCAACGTCTGTGTCCTTGTTTAACTCCTCTAGTATATTAGATACAGCATCGTCTGCAATATAGTCATCTGAGTCGATAAACGTAACAAACCGTCCTCTAGCAACTTCAATTCCCACATTGCGTGTTGAACCCGCGCCGTTATTTGGCTTATGTACCACAATAACATTATCACCTGCATAACGATCACATATGGCGCCAGACGCATCTGTCGAGCCATCATCAACAAGAATAAGCTCACAGCTGTTATTGAATCCACCATTTAAAATGCTTCCAACGCACTTGTTCAAGTATTTTTCCACGTTATAAACCGGAACAATAAAACTAATTATATACTCACTCATTCATTCACCTTCCGCAGCATTCTCTTATGCAATCTTAGGCTCTTATTTTCTTAAATAAGCCCTGCAGAAAATTTTTAAACCGTGCATCAAGTCAAATCTCTCCTTGAAAAGATCAACGACTTCAAATGTTCCATCTTCCGTGTATGTATGGACACGGTCATATTTGCTAACAGTTTTTAGTGAGCGAGCCGATATGGTAGTCAGTTTGTGTTCCCTATAAGGCACCAACGAGTCGACCTCATAAATCAGCAGATTTTCGCCATACTTTTTTCTGCAATCCTGCGCAGGACGCTTATTTCCATTATAAATATATCCTGCCGGCCTACCCACATTTTCGCAATACGAGATTTTGGAGTTCTCACTCAACGTTTTGTTCTCCATATTCAAAGAAAATTGAACCAGTTCCCATCCGTTCTTACAGACTCTATAGGAAAGCACGACAACACCGTCGCCATTTGAAACCACGGTTGAATCCACAAATTTCTCGCCTTTAACTAAGTCCTTCACTTTAACCCATTTATCCGGAAAGTGCTCTGCTTTATACAGCGAAATGCTATCATTAGCTGAGCTTTCAGGAATCATATACTGTTCACCCTTGTACTCAAAAACACATGGGTAACTCATATGATAAGAGTTTTCAATTATTATTCCTTTATACACCGGTTGATCGTTTTCAAACTGGTAATAACCAATGGCAGCCTTCTTTTTACTTTCTTCAAATACCTCAACAAAAATATAATGTTCTCCATTCACAGAATACGCAGTAGGATCCGCTATCCACATTCCTGCAGGAGTGTTAATGACAGTATACTCGTCTTCGCCCTTGCAACGGTAGCCTACATACCACTGTCCGCCAACAAAGGCCTTTTGAAAAATTTGCTTTATTGTCATTTATTACGTCATCCTCCCTGATACCGCAATCTGTTATCATTTATTGTCAAAGGTTTTCTTATAAATCTCGTAAAGTTCCTTTTTCACAACCTCGGCGGAATAATCCTGAACCTTTCCTTGATTGTGAGTACCCATTTTCCTGCCTAAGTCTCTATCATTCATTAACTTGTTAAATGCATTTGCAAACGCATGAGGATCCTTAGGTGAACAAATATAACCACCATCTGAATCAATCAGATCGCGGATACCACGTGTATCGCTACCGACGCAAGGAAGTCCGATATCCATTGCCTCAAGCAGAGAACGCGGCATTCCCTCACGAAAAGACATCATAGTAAAAACATCCGATGCAGCCATAAGCTGCGGCATATCGGTTCGATAACCCAAAAGATGAAATCTATCAGCTACTCCTAATTCCTCTGCTAGCTTTTTTAGGTTCTCTTCCTCCGGGCCAACGCCACATGCGATATAGTGTGCTTCAGGAACCTCCTTTAGCGCTTTAACAACAACTTCAGTATTTTTATTCTTATTTAATTCACCAGCTGAAACAATAACAAATGCATTCTCTGGGATACCCAAACTTGTACGCTTACTAGCTCGATCCACTTCGACTTTGACTCCAACCCTAACGCCCGCTCCATGAACTAAATAGGGCTTCTGTCCACTCCGAAGTTTGAATTCTTGGGCTGCTGCATAATCTTCTTCAGTAATTGTAATCAGTACATCTGTATAGTGTGCTAATACTTCTTCCTCTAGCTTATAAACCGTTCGATTTAAAAAAGGCGCACCCTTGAAAAAAAGGAATCCATGTGCTTCATAAAGAACAGGACTTATATCCTTCTTTTTTGCTGCCAAACGTGCAAGTGCTCCACCAATTGGAGTACTAGACATCACTGCATCAATCTTATATTTCTCAATGATATTCAGTATTTTCTTATATGCACCAATGTTACTTGTATTGAATGGATTGGTGTTGATATTAATCTGCTCAATCTTGCATGGAATAATGCTTTTGTCTGCCACAAATCCCGAAAAATCTGCCGCCCAAATTACTTCATGACCAAGTTTTTCTAATGGCTCTAAAACATTTTGAAAGCCTAATGCGTATGTTTTGACTTTGTTGGTCACCATCAAAATCTTCATCTTATTCTCCAAACACCTTTTTAATACAAGTTTCAGTAGCACCTATACCATACTGAACAAACTCATCACGGAAATGCTTCGTGTTCAAGCATTCTGCGGGATAATCAACATTTCTGATTCGCTTCAGAAGTTCAGCTTCGGTCCGGCAGCTCTTGTTAGGATACTTTTCATCCACCGCGAAATATGTACCGCGCTCCGCCAGATAGCTGTCATAATCGTATGCGTAGCAGAAAATCGGTCTGCAAAGGATGGAATAGTCAAACGCAATAGCAGAATAATCCGTAATGAGAATATCTGCGGCAATCATCAAATCATTAACAGCCGGATAATCGGATGCATTACGGACAAAGTCGTTATATTCTACTCCCAGCACCTTTGTGGTCTGGTGATGGGCACGGAACAAAACAATGTACTCATCGCCCAGTTCTTTTTTCCACTCATCGAAGTGAATCGGAGGTTTGATAGCATAGGATTTACCACCATCGGTGGATTCGCGCCATGTAGGTGCGTACAGAATGACCTTTTTCCCTTCCGGAATACCTAGCTTTTCCCTCATTTTGGTTTTTGCAGTGCCATCTGCAAGCCACAGTTCCTCATTGCGAGGCATACCGCAGCGAAGATAGCTGGACTCCTTTGCATTAAAGGCACTTTTGAAAACCCGCTCATCGTAGTCACCCGAAACGGTAAGATAATCGAGCGTATCAAAGTTGTAATCTTTCCGGCCCGGGCAATCATTACCGATAAACTTGAGGGCAATGCCATGCCATGTATTCAGATATACCTGGCCCTTTTTCTTGAACTTTAGACCGCGCTCAATATTAGTATTGGTAATCCAGTACTTTGCCTTGAGTGCCATTTTGAAATATGCGGGCGTATCGATTTTCACTGTTTCAAGCTCTGGGAAGTTTTCGGGATGTTCAAATGCCCAGACGCAGTGATATTTTTTATATTCCGGATGGGACTGCATATAGTCGTACAAAACTTTAGGGCTGTCATTAAAGTTTTTGCCCATGAAGGAGTCAAACAGCACAAGAGTCTCATCTGTTTTCTGGAATACGCCCCATACTCTAAAGACAAAGCTCATAATCACAACGTACAATTTTTGAATGAGCTTGTTATGCTTCAAAATGTAAATCAGTCTGTCCCTCATTCTTCTGCCTCTTTCCTTCTACAAATCTGCTTTAAATCAGCTCTGAGCCATTTCTTATTTTGTCGCATTGTTGGCAATAGCATTTCTGATTTGCGTGCTACTCGTACTCATCGTATAGGGAAAATAAACAATCTCTACGCCCTTATCCTTAAAGAACTCCTCATATCGATTAAAGCGTTCTGTTCCTTTATAATCAGAGCCAACAAAGAGCCGATCGTAATGCCATAAATTCCATGCTTCCGAATCTTCTCTACAGGAGTCAACTACTTTATCCACATATTTACAAGCACCGACAATTGCTTTTCGTTCTTCTAAAGGAATGAAAGTCTCTTTTCCCTTCCATGCACCACTATCATGCACGCCTACAATCAAGTAATCGCACTGTTGCTTTGCACGTTTGAGCAGATTGAGATGTCCAACATGGAACAGATCGAATGTTCCAGAAAGATACCCGATTTTTACTTTTTTGGTGTTGTCCAGTCTTCCCGAATTTTTCTTATACTGATAGCTGTGCAGACCATATTCATGAGGATCATTATGATATCGTTCAAGGACTGCATGAAATGTGTCCTCGTAGTTAGGGATAAAGCGAACGCTCCTAGCAAAAAGATGTTCTACAATGCTATTTGCAAGAGTTTCTGTTTCTGTCAAATCATTTTTCCCGCCATAGAATCTACTACCCTTAAAAGACGCCGGAGACACATCAAGAATACGATTTGCTGATCCGTATGCTTCCAATTCAATATTCACCGATTCAACAAATCGAACTACCGCCGCTTTCGCCGCTGCATAAACCGAAGCACTCGGAGAAGACATCCACCCTGAGATACTTCCCATCACACCCGCATAAAAATCCTTTTTCCCCAGAATTCTCTCATAGAAAATCCGAAAAATTTTAATAGTGCTCACCGAATCGACAGTTAATGTTTTATCAATTTCCGCAATATGGTGATACTGAAAATCTGCAATTCGCCCAATTCCCGCTGTGACCATCAGGAGTTCGACATTCTGATCTTGTGCAAGACTCGAATACAATTCCTCATCAAAATCCAGCAGATCGCAAAAGTGGTAATTTACTTTTGAATTTTCAAGTACACCATCTTCAGGTGGCATTCGGTCACAGATTTCCAAATTATATCCACGTTCCTGCAATTGCTTGCTAATTGCCAAACCAATTCCATTACTTCCGCCTATGATAACTGCTTTTTTATTGTTTTGCTGCATTTTTCTCACCCTTAAAATAAATATAAGCGTACTTTTTATCGAAACGCTGTATTCCTCTCTCCCACAAACCAACGGCTCAGACTCAATCCCAAGGAGTCTGAGCCGTTGCTTTTGCTCATATTCGTGTATTACTTCTTCTCTTCATTCATGGCCGTGGTCTGCCCGTCGGCGACGCCCTCGGTGGACTCTGGCATAAACAGGATCTTCACCGTGGCGAACATGATCTTTAAGTCCTCCACAACCTCCATGGAGGCAATATACTGCAGGTCCATCTGGAGCTTATTATAGGGGGTGGTATTGTACTTGCCATAGACCTGGGCCAGGCCGGTGAGGCCGGCTTTGGCCTGGAGGCGGAGGGCAAACTCGGGCATCTCCAGCTCGTAATCCTCGGCGATCTCCGGGCGCTCGGGCCGGGGGCCCACGATGGACATATCCCCCACCAGGATGCAGAAGAGCTGGGGGGTCTCGTCAATGCGGATGGCGCGGATGATCTTGCCAACGGGGGTGATGCGGTCGTCATGCTCCTGGGCCAGACGGGCCACGCCGTCCTTCTCGGCGTCCACCCGCATGGAGCGGAATTTATAGATATAGAACTGCTTGCCGTCCTTGGTCAGGCGCAGCTGCTTATAGAGGATGGGGCCGCCGTCATAGAGCTTGATGGCAATGGCCGTGATGAGCATGAAGGGGCTGAAGACCACCAGGGCCGCAAGGCTCAGAAGGATATCCGTCAGCCGTTTCAGGGCCAGATACCAGATGGCGGGGCTGCTGCGGTGGCAGACCAGCACGGGCAGGTTATCCAGCTGCATGGCCCGGGCGCCCTTGACCAGGAGGTCGCCGATGTTGGGCCGGACATAGGCCTCTATATTGCGGTCGATGCAGTATTTCAGCAGGTCGTTGCGCTCGCTGGAGGGCACGCCGCAGAGCATCACCGCCCGGGCATCCCAGCGGAAGATCTGGCGGCAGAGCTCCTCGGACCCCACGTCCGCAGAGATGCTGTCCAGCACATAGAAGGCGCCGGGCAGGCGGCGGAGGATATCCTCGCCCTCCTTCCGGGCCTCGGGGTTGCCATAGACCAGCAGGGTGGCTCTGGGGGGCAGGAATCTGGCCGTGGCCTTCTTCACGCAGAAGGACAGCAGCCCGGACATCGCCACGCAGCCAACCACCAGCACCAGCATGGGCAGCACATTGGGCACGGCCCGGATCAGCAGGGCCGTGATCACATACATGATGCCGCAGCTGATGACCGCCGCCACCGTATTGGAATACATCATCTCCGCCGCCGTCTGGAACACCACATCAAAGCCGCTGTAGAGATGGGCGAACATATAAAACAGCAGGGCAAACAGCAGCACAACGATGACATCGCCCTTGATAAAGAAGGGATAAATGTACATCTTCGTCCGGTAGTACATAAACCAGACCAACGCAAACAGGGCGCTGTTGACCGCCGTCAGCAGCAGGCCAAACAACGTCTGCATTGCCCCACGCTTTTGCTGGGAATTGAACATAGACGCAAACCACACTCTCTTTCTGTCTTTCTGCAACTTTACATATATCAGGTGTATTTTACATCCTTATGCGATAAATTTCAAGCATTTGAAACGAAACTGATATATTTCTCACAAGAAATAGCAATTTCGCCAAAAAATACCGCAGCATTTTTTCAAAATTGTACACACCATATTGTCAAATCTCCTTACCGGCGGGATTTTCCCGGGCAAGGCAGGCATAGGCATAGGCCTTCTCAAAGTCCTTCCGCTCCCGGCAGCAGAGCTCCAGCAGGTCATAGCAGGCAATCCCCTGCTGTTCCGCCCGGGAAAGGGCCGCAAAGGCTAAGGCATAGTCCTTCTTTTTTAGATAGGCCTTGCCCTCCAGCACCAGGGCCTCCGGAGTGGGGGCCTCCAGGGCCGCCAGCAGGGCCAGAGCCCGGTCCGCGTCCCCGCCGTC
>ERZ791830.1185-NODE-1185-length-17994-cov-12.259268_pt1 | contig 17994 bp, 15 predicted proteins | sample MGYA00509945_ERZ791830 | MGnify/ENA primary metagenome ERZ791830 (study PRJEB30046, sample SAMN00792021) | human gut metagenome | study: EMG produced TPA metagenomics assembly of the A metagenome-wide association study of gut microbiota in type 2...
CGAATCGGCCCGGCTGGGGCTGGATACGGCCTACGGCGAGCGGCTGAACGAGAACGAGGCCGCGCGTATCGCCGCCATTATGCAGCTGCGGCAGCAGGGCGCGGACGCAGAGTATCAGGCGAACGCCGCGCGGGATCAGGCGAACGCGCAGGCGCAGCAGAATCTCTACGCGAACATGATGAATCTCATTCTTCAGCAGCAGCAGGACGCCGCGCAGAAGGCGCAGAACATGGCGCAGTACGGCGACTTCTCCGGCTATCTCGGACTCGGCTACACGCAGAGCGAGATTGACCAGATGCAGAAGGCGTGGATCGCGGCGAACCCGGAGCTGGCAAAGGAGCTGGGGTATGTCAAGACGCCGGAGCCGGTGTACAGCTCTTACAGCGGCTCCGGCGGCGGGAAAAACAACACGCCGAGCGCTGAGCAGAAGGCGAACGGAAGAGATCTTCTGAGCGAAGCGATACAGCTGAAAAATGGCGGGACACCGTACAGCCAGATCGCCAAGGCACTCGACGAGGAAGCTGCCGCGGGAACGATCACGACGGCACAGGCGGAGGCGGCAAAGCGAGCGGCGATAAGCAGCGGGCTGGATAACGCCTATGCGTCGATGAAGAAAAACACAACGCAAAAGGCCCCCGTCTCCGGAGGGAGACTGATCACTGAGGGCGACTTTTACAGCCAAATTCTCGGAGGTAGAAAATGAGCCTTACGGAAAGAATCTACGGAAAAGAGACAGCCGGAAAACCGGCTGTCTCTTCGGACACTCAGAAGAAACTGTATACTGCGGCGGCGAATAAAAAGCCGTCGCTCGCAAACCGCATTGCGCAGAACGGCGGGCAGCCGACGCTCTACGCTGACGCCGCAGCAAAGCAAAAGCCTTCGCTTGCAAGCCGCATCGAGGCCAACGGCGGGACACCATACGCCGACGCTGCAGCGCAGATGAAGAGCGGGAATGCGGCGAAGGGCACGAGCGTCGTTTTCAACAGCGTGTACGGAAAGGCGGATGACCGGGCGAGCTCGGCCGGCTCCGGGAAGTATGCCGGTATTCTCAAAGCGAGCGACTATACCGAGCTTTCCAAGAGCGGCGAGAGCAAGAGGAAGATCTTCGGCGATGCCCGGTATGATTACATCAACAACATCGGGAACTTCCGCGCGCAGTCCGACGTGCAGCAGGCGCAGGGACGCGGGCAGGACTACGGGAAATACGCCTTCATGACCGATGATGAGATCGGCGTATACAACTACCTATACGCTACGCAGGGGAAAAAAGCGGCGAATGCCTATCTGAGCGATCTTGAGCCGGAGCTGGATAAGCAGTGGTACACCGGCACGAACCGGGCGACGACGGAGGCGCTCGGAAAGAACGCGGCGACGCGGACGCTGGCAAGCGCCATGACCGTTGCGGCGCAGCCTACCCGGACGATCACAAGCATGATCGCCATGGCGGACGATGCGGTGCGCACGGCGAAGGGACAGGAGATCAATCCCTATTCCAAGTGGCGGCAGGCGAGCAACATCACGCAGGATCTCCGCGCCGACACCTCGCAGCACATCGAGGAAACGAATCCGGGGATGGGCGGCAAGGTCGGGAGCTTCGTCTACAACACGGCGATGAGCGCCGCGGACAGCGCGATGAACGCGCTTGTCGCCAAGGGCATCGGCGAGGCCGTGGGGCTTACCGGCGACACGCTGATGAAGGCGACGAACATTCTCGGCTCGGCGCTGATGAGCTCGGAGGCGGCTTCCCTGTCCATCGCCGAGAGCAAGGAAAAGGGATACTCCAACGCCGGAGCGCTGGCGCTCGGTCTGACGCGCGGCGCGATCGAGTACGCTTCGGAGGCGGTCGGCGGCGAATGGGTCATCCGAAAGATCAAGGCAAACCCGCTGAGCTTTGTGAAGAGCATGGCACTCACGATGATCCCTGAGGGCATGGAGGAGGTCATGTCGGACGCGGCGAACGGCGTGGTAAACCTTGCGATCGACGCGGCGTTCGGCACGGAAGAGAGCGGGATCCCGAAGATGCTCGAATACTACCGGACCAGCGGCACGGATTGGCAGAAGAAGCACGCGGAGCTTGCGACCGTGCTTGCCGTTCTCGGACAGGAGGGGCTTTCGTTCCTCGGCGGCGCGCTGGCAACACTGGGGTCGAGCAGCGTGCAGTACAGCACGAACCGCGCGAACATCAACCAGACAGCCGAGCGGCTGGACACCACGCCGAAGAACGTTGTGCAGATGATGCAGGACGCGCAGACGGAAAACCCCGGCGTTATATACGCACTGGCCGAGCTGACCGACGCGGAGAACGCCGACGATCTCCGGCAGAAGATCGGCACGAAGGAAGATATGAAGCGCGCGGCGGAGTATCTGACGCAGCAGATGGAGGCAGGCGGGCGTTCCGGCGCGCAGGAAGGTACTTATACTGCCGGGGCGCAAAAAGCGCCTGTGGGCGCGCAGAAGGCGCAGAACGAAGGAAACAGCACGACGCCCGCGGCGGCGATCAACATTCAGGAGGGAATGAACAATGGACAGAGTACTTATCAGGGACGAGAAAACGGGTCTTATGATCTCCGTACCGGCGGACAAGCTGCCGCAGAAGGAGGAGCGCAAGCTCTCGCCGGAGGCCGAGCGGAAATTCCGGGAGGCGTGGGAGCGGACGCGCAGGCGGATCTACGGAAAGTAACCCCGGCGCAGCTCGGAATCCGAAACGGCGGCACGGAGGCCGTGACCGTCGTGGACGCGCAGAAGCTCGGCGGGGACGCGGCGAGAGCGTATAATCTTCTCGCGGCGAACAATATCGAACCGGTCGCGGTGCGCGGAGCCATTCAGGTAAACAACGGCTACGCGAACGCCTATACCGAGAGCGGGAGGGTGTTCTTCCGCGTGGACGCCGTGGACAGCCGCGGCAACGCCATCAGCCCGGAGGCGCTGGTGCGGCACGAGCTGTTCCACAACTACATCTCCGAGGAGGTTTTGCAGGCGTCGGACGAGGTGATCCGCGAGAGCATGACCGCCGAGGAATACGACGCGATGTATGAGAGCTACCGCGACGCCTACGCGAGCATTTACGATTTTGAGAACATGAGCGAGGACGAGATCGAGCGGCTGCTCACCGAGGAGATCGCGGCGGACGCTTACGCAGGGCTGAACTGGTTCTCCGGCGACGCGCCGGCGCAGGAGGCCGTGCGCGCCGAGACAGAAAGAAACGCCCCGGCCCGGAGGGCAGAGGCGCAGCAGGAGACGACGGGACCGCCGGAAGGCAGAGGCACGATCGTCGTTCTGCCGGACGGGAAGAAGTACGTACAGGCTGACCGGCAGGTGATTTTCGGGAATGATCCTAACAGCTGGGCGGATCAAATTGAGGGCTACATCAACCGAAAAATCCGCAACGGCGAGGATGTGATCCTCACGACGGATTCCGGGGACGTGCTGAAGATCACGAAGGACACTGCCGGGAAGGCGAGCTTCCGGAACTATGTTCCCGGCGAAAACGGGACAATGCGAAGAATGTCGGACACGGAATATGAGGCGAAGCTGAACGCTGAAGCGCATATTGACGAGCTGGCACAAATTTCTGAAAAGAATAACCAAAAACCGGCAGCGGACGAAATTGGAACAAATGGACAGCGGATCCACGGAAGCCTTGCAAAGAACGGTTGGTTTTATCGCACGGCTTGGTTTTCGGACTTCGATGGTCAGTACTACCGGGTAACGATTTCTACTGCGGACGGAGATAACGGGGTCGTTGTGTACAACGTGGGGAAAATAGAGAAGAGAACCTCTCCCACCAAAATACGCGGCTCTTCCGATTCCGTTGCCGAAACCGGCGCTCGACAGGAGAAATTCTCTTCTACGGTTACTATACGCCAGACGGAGGGGAATAGTCAAGAAAAATCTTCCGGCAAAGCGAGTGTGGCGGGCATCGGCGCCAGAACCGCCGACAGCGCCGCCCTGCGCCGCGCAGAGGCACTGGAAAAGAGCGGGACGGACAATGAGACCATCCGGCAGGAAACGGGCTGGTATCGCGGCATGGACGGCCAGTGGCGGTTTGAGATCGACGACAGCAAAATCAAGCTGAGGTACGAGGCATCGGCAGAGAATGGGCGAGAAATGATCCCCAATTACACTACGCTCGGAAATCTGATCGATGCACCGGAGCTGTTCGCTGCGTACCCGGACATGAGAAATATGGACGTGGTTTTTCAGGATCTGAACGACGGAGCATACGGCGCGTACAACCGCCAATTTGACAGCATTGATTTGAGCAGAAAACTGAAAAGCAGCCAGTATGATCTGCTTGATACGCTGACACATGAAATCCAGCATGCAGTTCAAAACCGAGAGGGTTTCACGAGGGGGACAAACCCGACGTATTGGAACAGGAAGCTGGAAAACGGATTTGACAGCCGTACAACAAACCAAAAGAAACGATCCGCGCAGTTAGCAGAAAAATATAACCAACTGAAGAGCGCAGATCCGCAGCTGATGAAAGCCGTGGAAGAGCTGGAAGCCATGACACCTACCGTGCCTCGCGGGGAAGTGGACTGGGACACCCTTGAACAACTCACGCCGGATCCTCCGGAGTGGGAACGATACGACGCAAAGAGAGAGGGTATCCTTGAAAAATACGGAGATCGTGCGTATGAGTACATGGACACGGTATCTCAGGCAAGAAGCATACAGGGCGAGGGAGGACGAACGCCGACGCAGCTTTACTATGCTACCGCCGGGGAGATCGAGGCAAGAGACACCGCTGCCCGCCGCCGGATGAGCGCCGAAGAGCGAAAAAATACGCCGCCCAAGCTGGGCGACGCGGATACCGTGTTTGCGGATGGAAATGCGACGAGCTACAGCATTGATGCGAACTTCGGTAAGAACGTGGACGACTGGGTGAAAAATACGCCGGAGGGTATGCTCAGCACATCGCCTGGCTATTTCCGCGTAGGGACAACCTCCGAAGCACTGCAAAGCATCGGAGCGAGGACGGACAACATCTACATGCGGAAAAGCAAGATCGGGATAATCTTTGAGGATCACCCGGAAGTAACTGTTGACGTTATCAAAAAGGTACCGGATATTCTCGAAAACCCGGTACTGATTATGAAGTCTCTTACCCGGCCGGACAGCATCGTGTTGCTGGGCGAGGAGAAAGCAGAAAACGGAAACAGCCTAATGGTGGCGCTGGAGCTCACACCAAAGCCGGGAGGAAGAACGGAAGCTGAGTTTTCCCTTGTGACGAGCGCCTACGGAAGAGACGACGAAAACCTGCGGAATCTTATCAACAACTCCGAGCTGCTGTACCTTGACACGAACAAAAATAGAGCCAATTCGTGGTTGATGCAGCTCAGGGTACAATTCCCGTCACGCCAACCACCGTATGGCTCTATAGGTAATATAGCATATGCCGAAGACGGTGTCAAGATTACGGGAAAAAAATTAAGCGAGCTTGGAGGCGTGATTCAGAAGGCTTCTCCCGGCAAAGCGAGTGTGGAGGTATCCGGGATCAACAACCGCACAGCCGCGGAGCTCCGGCGCGAGTATGAGCGACGGATGCAAGAGTACCAGAAGGCGACGCAGCGGGACGACCAGAACTTCCCGTATATCGACGAGATGAAGTGGATGCAGGCGGCGGAGAGACGGCTCGCGGAGCTGGGCGACGGAAAGCACAGGCGCAGGACGGTAGGAAGCACGAAGCGCGACATTATGCAGCTGTTCAGCACGGACCGGGCGAACCGCACGGACGTGGAGCGGGTACTCAACCGGAACATCGGCGAGATGATGGCGCAGGGCGAGATCCGAGGCGACGCGCTGGACACGCTTGTAAACGAGCTGCTGCAGACCGGGAGCGTTGTGTCCTCCTCGAAAAACAGCCCGTGGATTGATGAGACCTACGAGAGTATCCGGAACGATCTGAAGGGCAGCAAGCTCTATGTATCGAAGGATATGTGGCGCGATTTCAGCAAAGACGAGGCGCGGGAGCTGCGCGAGCGGGCAAGGGCGGCAGGGATCACGTTTTCCGATAACCGGAGATACACGCCGCCGGATGTGCGGAATATAGAGCTTGCCGAGAAATACGGCGAGGCGCTTTTCCCGACGGATATTTCAGCGCCGGATATGCTGCGAAACATCATCTACTGCGCCGAGCAGGGAGCGAACGAGAAGCAGACGCTCGCGGATCGGCTGTGGGACGAAGCGCAGCAGGAGGGGCTCGGCGAGGCAAGAGAACACGCCTACGAGAGAATGGTGAACGATCTGCGGAATAAAACGGAGGTCATACTGCGCGAATTTGCCGAGGACAACCATCTGAAGCTGAAGGAGCAGACAAAGACCGAAGCAAAGCCTGTATCCTACTTCGACCTGAAGAAAGCGCCGGCCAAGGAGTTTGACCGCAAAAAAGGCGACTACAACATCATCGGCGAGATCGGCTCCTATACAAAGGAGATCGCGGAGCTGGAAAACGCGCTCGAAACGGAAAACCGGTATGTGATCTCCGAAGGCGAGGCGAGATACGAGGCACGCATCGAAGAGGAAAACGGCGTGCTGTATGCCTCTGTCTGGAAGAACGGCGAGCGCCTCGCCGGCGCGTCGAGCCGGAAGCGGAAAAACCTCCCGAGCTGGGCGGCGATGGAGATCCGAAAGGACGTCGGCGCACGGATCATGTTCCATCCGGGCCTTGAAAACCGGGGCGAGAGCTACAACGCCGATCTCAAGGCCGCAGAGGAAGCCGGGTATCCGGTGTTCGAGAAGAAGAACGGCGAGAAGGTGCAGACCGTGCCGTTCTGGACGTGGCTGAAAAGCAAGGAGTATGGAAACTACGGACTGGTCATCGACAAGACCAATGCGCAGGACGCGGACGGGAATCCCATTGTATTCGCGTACTACTTCAACAAGAAAAAAGGCACCGGAAAGGTCGTGATGGAGAGCAGGGAAACGGCTTACGTCGTGGACGGCAAATATTCAGACCCGGATGTTGCGGAAAAAAGAGCCGCCCGGATGAAGGACGAAGAGTCCGAGGCGATGCGCGCCGAGGAGCGCGAGGCGCTGTGGAGAGAGACGCAGAAGGGCTCGCCGTTTGAAGCGCAGCCGAACGCCACGACGGACACCAGAGAGCGGGTCACGAAAGCGACGTCGGCGGGCGTGCAGCGGCTCTTCCAGCAGCTCATCTCCAAGGGGAAAACCGAGGTATCCACACAGGGAGAGAGCGGGATCCGGACGTACACCGCGAAGATGAACACGAACGGCGTGGAGTACTGGGTCGATATCTCCGACGGCCGGCAGGACGTGCAGCGGTTCCGGGAGTTTGAAAAGGAAAAGGCCGCGCAGCTCGCCGCGGAGTGGATGGACAAGGAGGCCAACCGCGCGTACACCGCCGCGAACGAGAAGCGAGCCGAGGCGAGACGGGCGGAGCTGAGCGCGGAGGAGAACGCGAAGATCGCCGAGTTGTTCGGAAATACCGAAGAACTCAAGACGGCGGAAACGCCGGAGGACGCGCCGAGCCCCGGCGAAACGGCGGAGAGCCGCGTCACGGACGAGATCGTAAAGGCGGAAAAGAGCTTCCGCGAAAGTCTTGCAGACGTCACGCACGGAGCTATGCGCATGTTCGTAAACGCCGGGGAGACGGTGCGCCGGATCTCCAAGCAGACGAAGAACAAGAGCCTGGAGGGGTACTACTTCAACGCCGGGGCGTACTCCCAGCGGGCGGGAAACTGGATCGCCAAGGGCGGCGCGCGCACCGACATCAGTGGGCACAAGACCGGAGAAAGTCTTATGGACATTCTCGGGGATATCATGAAAACCCCGGAAAAGTACAAGGACTTTCAGCTGATGCTCCTGCACCGGAACAACGTGGACCGCATGCGGTACGACAGCACGGAGGAGGTCCGGAATCTCACGAAGTGCGTGACGACGATCGAAGATCTCTACCCGAAGCTGCGCGGGCTGGACAACGACTATCTCTACCAAACCGCCGTTCCGGGAGACAAGCGGGATATGCTTTCGAGAGAATGGAAAGAGACGGTGCTCGATGAGCTTCTCAACGGCGAGATGCCGGAGATTGCGGACATATCCGAGGCGGCGCAGATGCTCATCTTCACGCGGCAGAAAATCAGCGAGGCGAAAAAGAACGGGCTGAAACCGGTGTTCGGATACGAGGTCACGGCCTACGATAGCCAGCTGGAAGCCGAACGGCTGCTGAAAGCCAACCCGGAGTTTGACGCTCTCGCAAAGAGAGTGTATGCCTATTTCGACGATCTTCTGCAGTACCGCATCGACGCCGGGCTCGACACACAAAAGCATGTGGACGCGATGAAGAAGCGGTACCCGAACTATGTGCCAACGATGCGCGTGGAGGGAACCGAGGGAAAGACGGCGCGGCGGGCGCGGAGAAACGGCGGCATCGTCGTATCGAACGCCATTGGACGCGCCGTGGGCGGTGACGCCGTCATCATGCCGCTACACACGGCGATGAGCCGAAAGACGGTGGCGGTGATGAAAAACGCCGGTCTCAACCAATTCGGTGAGCAGCTTGTGCAGTCTTGGAACCAGGACAAAAGCATTCCGGGCGTGAACAAGGTGGATCTGGTGGACTATTCCTCGACCGATCAGTATGTGGACAGCGAAGAGCTGTATGTGCCTGTCACAAACAATGTGTTTTCCGTTCTGCGCGGGAATGACCGGTACAACATCACGATGGACGAGGGGCTGGCACAGGCGCTGAATGCATTTCAGCCGGACAAATACGCCAATTCCGACGTTGCGAAGCTGCTGAAGAAGGGCAACGACCTGTTCAAGGCGCTTTGTACCGGATACAACCCGATCTTCATGGTGCGAAACCTTGTGCGAGACGCGCAGGACGCGGCGTTCTATTCTACGGACTCGGCAACATGGGCGAAAATGTTCCCGTCGGCGTGGAAGCAGATCGTGACAAACGGCGAGATCTGGCAGCAGTACAAGGCGCTGGGCGGCTCCTACGCCTCCATGCTGGACTATACGACCGGCATGGTGAAGGAGCCGAAGAGCGCCGCCGGAAAGCTCGCGGCAAAATATGAATCGCTGGGGCAGGCTATTGAAGCGGCTCCCCGCCTTGCAGAGTTTATGACCATCCTTGCCAACAAGGGCGGGAGCAAGACGGCGGACGGGGTGAAAACCGGGAAGTTCACGCAGAGCGACCTCATGGAGGCAATGCTCGGCGCGGCGGATATCACGACGAACTTTGCCCGCGGCGGCACGGTGACGAAGATGCTGAACAAGTACCTCGTGCCGTTTCTCAATCCGTCCGTGCAGGGCGCGGACAAGTTTGTTCGGAACATCACCGACCGGAAGGGCTTCAAGGCGTGGGCGTCTCTTGCGATCAAGGCGGCGGCGCTCGGCATTCTGCCGGAGCTGCTCAACGGGCTGCTGTACCGAGACGATGACGAGTGGGACGACATCCCCGACCAGACGAAATCGAACTACTACCTTTTCAAGCTCGGCGACGGCTACTGGATGAAAATCCCGAGGGGCCGAGCGCTGGCGGTGTTCTCGGCCGGAGCGACGTATGCGCAGGAAAAGGCAAAGGGGAACGACCCGAAGTTCTCCGACGTGATCGAGGTCGTGAAGAGCAACGTCGCGCCGACGGACATTTTCAACCAGAACATCGCCACCGCGTGGACGCAGACAAAGCTCTTCAATCCCGATAACCCCGGCACGACGTGGTACGGCGGGAACATCGAGAGCGACCGTCTGCAAAACTACCGGCCGGGCGAGCGGTACGACGAGAAAACGGACGAGCTCTCCAAATGGATCGGAAAAACGTTCAACCTTTCGCCGAAGAAGATCAACTATCTGCTGGACCAGTACTCCGGCGTGGTCGGCGATCTTCTGCTGCCGTGGTTCACGCCGTCCGCGACGGCGAGCTCCCCGGCGCTGGCGCCGCTCAAGCAGGCGTTCATGCTCGACAGCACGAGCACCAACAAGACCACCGGCGAGTACTACGATCTTCTGGACGATCTCAAGTACGACGCGAACGACGGCGACATCGGAGCTGGCATCACGCGGAAATACGTTTCTCATGCCGGCGACGAGGTGAACGACTACTACCAGCAGATCCGCGCGATACAGAGCGACGAGAACCTGACCAAGGCCGAAAAGAACCGGCTTGTCCGGGCGCTGAAAGCGCAGCTCATCGAGCGGCAGAAGGAGATCATCGCGCAGGCTGAGCCGTACCGCGAGGCGGTGAGCGACTATCTCAAGGCACACCCGGAGCTCTCGACAGACAACGACGCGGCCATCGCCGAGTACGCCGAGCTGTACGGCATCACCGAGGACCAGGCGGAGAGCCGCATGGACGCCATCGTATACCGCGAAGCAAACCGCGAGGTATTCGGCGCGGAGTATGCGCTGCGCACCTACAACGCGGACGTTTACGACAAGGCCCGCGCCGCGTATGCCAAGGGCGTTTCCTACGAGACGTACTACGACTACTACTTTGCCACAAAGGAGATGCACGCCGACAAGGACGAGAACGGCAAGAGCATTTCCGGATCGAAGAAGGCAAAAGTTGTGGAGTACATCAACAGCCTGGACATTCCGCCGGAGCAGAAGGACGCTCTTTACGTTGCCGCAGGGTACACCGCGAAAAGCGCGAGGAATCAGAAGTGGAACGGCGGATCGGGCGGCTCCGGAGGCCGGCGCGGAAGAGGAAAGAGGACGGCACTCAAGGCCCCGACGCCGAAAGCGCCGGAGATCATCATCCCGAGGTCCGGCACGGCATCCTCCGCGAAGGCGGGCGGAACGTCCAAAACGCCGAAGGTGAGCGGGAACGTGATCGCGGACTTCACGAAGACGGCGAGCGGGACGGACATTCAGAAAGCCGTGACGCAGGCCAAGAGGAAGGCGATCAAGGCAGGGAACCGGACGGTGTACGTTGAGGAGGGCAGCCCGATCGACTACTTCCTCAAGTACGGGAAGCTGCCGAGCTTGAAGTAAAAAAAGGCTCCCCGAAAGGGGAGCCGGACAAAGCGCAGAAAACGCGCCTTGTGACGCTTGCAGCGTGTGACACGCTCAGGCCGTCCGGCTCATCCGGGAGCACGGCGAGGAGCAGAACGAGGCGATGCGCGCCGCATGGGAATATGAGCACGAGAAGCTCATGGAGCGGGACGCGGAGATCCGCGTGAAGCTCGGACTCTATGACGGGAGATAAAGCAACCCGTACAGTACGGTGAGCTGTTGGAAATTTGTTGGTAACTGACACGGAATACGGCAAAACAGAAAGAAACGGGAACGCCGAAAAGCGTTGAAAAATCAGGGTTATTTCGCGTGGTATTGTGTAAAACTTTCTGCCGAATAAAATTCACACGCATGAGGTCGATGGTTCGAGCCCATTCGTCTCCACCAAAAAAAGCCTGTAATCTCAAGGATTACGGGTTTTTTTATTTTCGGCTTTTTCGCTTTTGTTGGGAATCTGTTGGAAATTAACTGCCTTGTTCACTGCCGCGGAGAGCGTTTCGGGGGAGAATTTGGTATAGTATTTTAAGGTCGTATCATAATCGGCGTGTCCAACGACGGTTTGCAGGATCTCTGGGCGTGTTCCAGCTTCGACGTTTGCAGAGATAAAAGTTTTTCTTGACGTGTGCGGTACTTTACGCTCAATACCGAGGGATTCGAGAAGGGGATAATAGTCTCTCTTGCGGAAGTTGCTCACATCGTGAGCGCCGGAATACCCATCGATCAAGCGCGTGCCGCCGGCATCGAGCGCACGCTGCCGGATGCGTGTGTAGCGCGGAAGGATTATGTCAGGGATCGGAATGCTGCGATCACGACCGGCATCGGATTTACTGCCCCACAGGATCCATTTGTCGTAACAACATTCCAGCGGGACAGTGAACAATTCGTTGATGCGAGCTCCGGTATACATGAGAAGAAGAATAATGTCCGCCGTATCGCTCTGCGAGGCGGCGAGCTTTGCCAGCTCTTCCGGCGTAAATGTAACGACGGGCTTTTTCTTTTCCGCCGGAAGAACGATAAACTGCGCGTAGTTCACTTGGAGAATTTCCTCTCGGATCCCCCATTTGGAAATCTGGCTCGCAAGCTGTTTCACCTTGTCGCAGGTGCTTCGGCTCTTCCCTCGCATTTCGTCGATGGCGCGCTGCCAATCTTCGGAACGAATTTCTCGAAGTTTTGTGTTGTACAGCGGTGCAAGGTGCTTCCAGGCCGAACAATATCCTTCCTGCCCTTTTTCACCGAGGGTGCGAAACTTTTCGGATTGCCAGAGATCGTGCGCTTCCGCGAGAGTATAATTATATCTCTCTGTCAGAGGAGTACGCACGAGCAGGGACAGAGCTTCGTCTGCCTCTTTCGCAGTCGCATAGTACCCGACGGTCTGACCGTCCTTCTGTGCCACCCATGGGCGGGATCTCTTCCCTTGCAGTTTCCATACAGAACCGAAGCCGTCGGCGCGTTTGCGCCGGCGTTTTTTTGTTTTTGACTGCTTCTTTCCGCACCAGTTGCAGTACAGCGAGTTTTCCGGGATCTCGCGGGAGCAGTTGCAGCACTTCATTCATTTTCTCCTTTGCGCTGCCGGTGGCGGCGGTATACACGGATGATGACGAGGACGACCATAAGCGCGGCGATCGCAATACAGAGCATCGAGAACACCGCGACGAAGTTCCACTCGCCGCGGAAGAAGCCGATATCCGCGCACCGAAGATCCAGCGTAACACACCAGATGACAACGACAAAGCAGAACACGCCGAGCATCAGAATGACGGTGCGGAGATATTCGATATCCCGGACGGCGGATTCATACCGCGACTTCCAGTGGGAGGCGTCCTGCCGGGCAAGCTCCGTTTCCGAACGGCCGCTCGGGGAGAGGATGCCGAAGGTTTCATCGAGCGAGACGTGCAGCTCCCGGGAGATGCGCACGACCGTATCAATGCTGGGGTTCGTGGATTTCGGGGAAAAGGCGTACTCCACGGTGCTCGGCGACAGATCGGCGGCTTCGGCAATGTCCGGGAAGGTGCGTGTGCCCTTGGCCTCCCGCCAGCGGTTTTTCAGCACGTCCATTTCGTTCATGTTCTCCGTCCTTTCGTTATTTTCGGGGTGATCCGGGATATATTCGTGTCGAAAAAGCTGAACTCCGGCTCGCCCACAAAGCGTTCGGTTTCGGATCTTGCGCCGGTCTGTTACAATGCAGTCACAGCAGGGCGAGCGGGAAGCCCTGCGGCAAACGTCCGGGGCGGGTCTGTGGCACGGCTACCCCGGGCGTTCGCCAACACTATAACACTATCCGCGGCAGAACGGCACGGGAAATATACAAGTTTGTCGGAATATACAAGAGAATAACCAGAAATGCAACAAAATGACAAGGGGGAAAGAAATGGAAGAGACGAAGATCAGAGAGATCGTGCGGATGCTGCGGAGGATGGACATAGGGCAGCTGCGGAGAGTGTACTTCTTCGTGCTGGGGATGATGTAGCGACGGGAGGAGCAGAGCCCCTCCCCTACAAGACCATCTTCGTGAGGTAACGAAAAAGGTAAAGAGAGAACCCGTCGGAAATTCCGACGGGTTCCTTCTGTCAGTCAAACAAATCGCTGTGTGTGCCGGTACGGGTGAGGCAGAGCGTCAGCTCGCCATGAGATATCTCGTAGATCAGCAGCCAGTCCGGCGTGATGTGGCACTCGCGGCAGCCGATATAGTCGCCGGAGAGCGCGTGGTCGCGGTTCTTTTCCGGGAGCGGCTTTTCATCGGCGAGAAGCTGCACAACGTTTTCCAACAGGCGCACGTCATAGCCGCGGCGGACGATGCGCTTATAGTCCCGGCGGAAGGCTGCCTGAAACTTAATCGTCAGCATTGAGCGCCTCCATCAGATCCACGACGGAATGGAACGGGCCGCTCAAGCCGATGCCGGCCTTGGCGTCCTCGATCGCCTTTCTCGTTTCGGCGTTCGGGATCTCCGCACCGATCTCAAAGGGGATGCGGTATTCGCGGACGGCCTTTTTCGCAAAGACGGTGACGGCGGCGGTGACGGAAAGCCCCATATCGGCACAGAACGCCTCGAACTGCTTCTTGAGCTCGCTGTCCATACGGATATTCATGACCGTGGTTGCCATACTATCAGCTCCTTTCAATATTTGTATATACATTGTATTACATAATATACACGTTGTCAACATAAAAAAGAGAACGGAGGTCAATCTCCGTTCTCTTTTTCTTTTTGCAGGGCGTTGTAGGATTCGTAGACATTGCAGACGAACTCAAGCGCGGCGCGGATGGCGGGTTCGGGAGTCTTGCGCAGGGCGTCGATGAACGCGAGCACCTCGGGCGAGGCGCTCTCTTTGGACAGGCCGCCGAAGAAGCGGGCGCGATCCTCGTCCTCGGTGAGCTGCTCGAGCATCTCGCCGGTGCCATCGCGGAGCCAGGCTTCCCGCACATTGAATACGCGGCAGATCAGCGAGATCACCGCATCGGACGGGGCGGAAACATCGACTTCATATTTTCCGATAATTCCGCGCTGGATGCCGAGACGGTCGGCGAATTTCTGCTGCGTGAGGTCAAGAGAATTGCGCAGCTCTTTGATACGACTGCCAACGGACATAGGCAGCACCTCCTTTCGAGGACACTTTAACAGCCTTAGAACAGAAAGTCAAGAAAAAATGTTCCAATAGAGCAAAAGGGACTTGACAAATGCACTGATAGAGCATATGATTGCACCATAAGAACGAAGCACTGTTCCGGTCAATCGTCCTTTTCGACCGGGAAAGACTCTGATTCTATCCAATGCCAAATTGTCCAGGCGAGCGAAGCGGTGCAGAGAACAGCGAAGAGAACCCAATGCAAAGGCGTGACATCGCCTTTGGTAACGAACAGAGAGGCCCCGGCTATGCTGTATGCGAAATACAGTACACGGTAGACGCGAGCGACCGGGAGACGGATGAAGTGCTTGCCGTTGAGAATTTCAAAGAGGCACAGCACAGGAAGAAACCAAGCAATTTCAACGAGAAGGTTTACCAGATATTCATTGTTCAACGGGCCGTCGAAGAAAGAACGTGGGAGAACGTCGTCGATGAGCCAGTATGCGATCTCGTTAGTTATTGTAACAAGACCAATAAGCCACATGGCGAGCGGGACAAGGCCGATGAGGCAGAAGAGCGTGAAGTGATCGTTTTTCTCTGGTTTATTCATGATATCAAATCCTTGTGTTGGGAGGTGAGTGGGGTGAGAAAAGACAAGCTCAATCCGAAGGCAGCAAATCTGATAGCGGAAGCTCTGGATGCCGATGAGCGTACTGAACGCTTTCTTCGACAGATGATTCCGAGTATAGGTCTGCAAGAGAAAGTTGCGGATGAAGATTACGAAGCACCTCAAGAACCTTGAAGTTGACGAGAGCCTCGTCGGAAATGTCCCAGATGAGATGACAAAGCTCCTCGGCGAGGACGGTGTACAGAAAATCCGTACCGATAAGCGGAGCGAGGTTCGGGAGCGGGTAAATCGCCAGGCGAAAGCATATAGCGCGTTCCGGACTGTCAAGCGAAATTGTAAACGACTCTTCGCCGAGAAAAAAGCAATGAACCGGCAAACTTCCGATGATCCGGTTCTCTTTTTCCAACTGATCGGCAACGGCGCGGAAAACATCGTATAGAGCGCAGCTTATCACATCCGGGAGCGGAGCAGTTGTGCGAAGAATGATCTTGTCTGCAATGCGAGGATCTACGACGGGGCCAGAAGATGCGACAGAACCGATGAGCTGAGACATAAAACATACCTCCTTTTCTGAATATTTCACTATATCAGAAAAGGAGGGGAAAAGACAAGAGATAGGAGGCAATGCAAATGGGCGATGGAAATTCGGCGATGACGGTTTCACCGTGGCCGGTTCAGAACCCGGAGATAGAGAAGCTGAAGCGGCGCACGGACGAGCTGGAGAGACGCGCGGCGGCGCTGGAGAAGGAGATCGTCCTTCTCGTCTGGGCAATAGCGGCAGCGGCCGCGGCGGTGGCAGCGGTGCTGCTGGTGTGCATGTAAGGAGGTGAGGACATGAGCGAGGAAATCAAAGTGATGATCGAGGACGCCGTGCGGAAGCTGGAGACGCTGCCGCCGATGCAGCAGAGTCTGTGCGTCGGGTTCGTGCTCGGCGCGGGTGCGACCGAGAACACCAAGAAGGACGAGAAGGAGGCGGGGTAAATGGAACCGACGATGACGCTGGTCGAGCTGGCGGCGGAGTTTCGGGCGCATGGGATCTCAACGTCTCTGGTGACTCTGGGAGACGGGATCGAGCAGGGAGTTTATCCATTTGCGATTTGCATCAAAGGAAAACAGCGGACGTTCCAGATCTCGCGTTACCGTGCGGCGGAGTGGCTCCGCTGGTTTACAGGGGAGGGCGACAATCCCTCAGTCTCGCCTACGGCGAGCCAGCTCCCTTTGCACAAGGGAGCCCGAACCCCTCCGTCAGCCTTCGGCTGACACCTCCCCTGTTAGGGGAGGCAAGGGAGCTTCGGGAGACATTTTTGAAAGGACTAAGAACGATGAAGGGCATTTGTTTTCTGTGCGGGAATTTTGAGCAGCTCGAGGAGCACCACATTTTCGGCGGGGCCCGGCGGCCTGCTTCCACGAAGTACGGCCTCACGGTGCACCTGTGCCCGTGGTGTCACCGGATCGACGCGGACAGCGCGCACCGCTCCGGCAAGACCGCGGAGCTGCTGCACCAATATGGACAGCACAAGGCGATGGTAGAGCAGAAGTGGAGCAAGGAAGAGTTCATCGCCCACTTCGGCAAGAACTATCTCGACGAGGCGCAGATCTGGGGAATCGAGCACCCGGACGACAGCTGGGACAATGAGAGTGCCTTTCAGCTCGTGGAGGAAGGGGCGGTGCTGCCGTTTTGAAGGACGAATACATATGCTACCGCACGCAGTGCAGATATCACAGCGGCGATGTGAGCGGGCGGCGGGAGAGCTGCCAGTACTTCTTCATAACGGGGATGACAAAGACGAGCCAGGGCGAGGCGGACATCACGCGGAAATGCGGGCTTTATAAGCCGGGGACGGCGCTGCGGGTACGGGCGCAGCCGGTCGTGCTGCGCGGGAGCTCTCCGAGGAGGGAACCGAAGCAGCGAGCGGGGCGGCTTTACGACTGGGCGCAGTTCCGGGCACTCTGGGATGAGACTACCGACGCAGAAAGAGAGGGCGAAGGAATGAAAACGTGCAGGGGGTGTCCGCACATCGCGCTGGACCAGTGGCCGCAGGGGAAGCAGGCGGTGCGCTGCCTGTACACCGGGAACGGCGACAGGTTCGGGCGGGTGCTGCACGTTGTGCGGGACGGGAATCCGCATCCGGACAGTGTGAGGACGCCGGAGTGGTGCAAGAAGGACGAGCGCTGCGGCGGGGACGACAATCCCTCAGTCGGCTGCGCCGACAGCTCCCTTTGCACAAGGGAGCCGAACCCCTCCGTCAGCTGCGCTGACACCTCCCCTGTTAGGGGAGGCAAGAGCGTGGGCGGGAGCCTTAGAAAGAAAGGAGAAATTCAATGATTCCGAAGGAGACGAAGTGTAAGTACTGCGGGCGGCCGGTTCTGTTCGTGCCGGGGCCGCGGGGGCTTTTGTGTGTGGAGGCGTCGCTGACGCCGTACCGCTTCCGCCGGGCGACGGAGAGCAGCCACGACATGGTGACGCTCTACACCAACAGCGGCACGCCGCTGCCGGTAATCGAGTGCGAGGAGGACGAAATGTGCGGGGCGGCGCACAAGTTCCATTTCTGCCCGAACAAGAAGAGAGAGAGGAAAACGAAATGAGCAGGAGCAAAGCAATGTTTATCACGACGATGGTGATGGCGCTTCTGGCGGCGGTGATCTACTTCGTATGGCGCTACGGGCGTGGATTCGGCATCATCGAGGCGCTGTTCGCGCTCTACGGCTACGCCTCCTTCGCCGCCGACATCTGCCGGTGGATGCGCCTGCCGGACGCGGCGATCCTCCAGAGAGGCGGGCGGCACGGATGAAGGCTTGCCCGTTCTGCGGCGCGGAGG
>ERZ791830.1201-NODE-1201-length-17738-cov-3.413674_pt1 | contig 17738 bp, 28 predicted proteins | sample MGYA00509945_ERZ791830 | MGnify/ENA primary metagenome ERZ791830 (study PRJEB30046, sample SAMN00792021) | human gut metagenome | study: EMG produced TPA metagenomics assembly of the A metagenome-wide association study of gut microbiota in type 2...
GATGCCGTTGCCCAGGTAGGTGTAGATCAGCTCCATGTCGTCCCGCGTGAACTTCGTGTCCAACAGCTTGTTGATGCCGTCCAGGTGTTCATCCTGGAGCTTGCGAGAGCACCCCTTGAACGCGTTCCGGGAGCAGTCCTCCAGGACGGCCGCCTCAAAGTCCCGCTCGTCGCGCACCTGATTCAGCATAATGTACGTGTTGGCCTTCGGGATCAGAATGAGCTCGTTGTGCATATTGACGAATGCTGCCGGGAAAGCTGCCAGGATTTTCCGGGCCCATGGAGCGGCGAGTGCGTCGAACCTGTCGTCCGGCACATCCTCCTTGACCTCCCCGGCCTCGATTTCCCATTCGGGCGGCGGATTGCGCAAGGCGCAACCCCCGGATTTATCAAATGCACATCCACCGCAATTTTGGTCTTTGGACCCGCAGTAGGCTTTCAGCTTGGCCGCAATAGCAACAGGGCTTGTAAAGATCGCGTCCCGGAGATCGTCGCCTGTTCCGATCTTGCTCAGAATCTCGCACGCCCTGTCCTGCTCCTCCTGGTTTGCACAGACGATCACAACGCTGTGGTCGCTCTCGTATGCCTGCCACTTGCCGTCCTCATTGCAGATCAGCACAAGCTCTTTACTCATTCGTCGCGTCCTCCATGATGAACCCGCATACGGGGCAGTAGTTCCAAACGCGGCCCTTGAAGTCTGCTTCGGAAAGCGCAGTATTGCAATTCTCGCAATAAACCGCCGGGGACTCGAACGTGTTGCCGTAGGCGTCCACGGTGATGATCTTCACGTTTTCGTCCTTCACCCACCTTGCGTGCCCGCGCAGGCTTTCGGGGTCAATGGTGGGCGCATCCTGAATCATCTGCGCAATAGCGTCGGCCATTCCGCTGTGCCTTCCGAGTGCGCTCCCATTCGTCAGCCCCATGCGGGACACGTCCTCGTACAGTGCGTTTGCGTCGATCGGTCGCTTATCCGTCATAGGGCACATCCTCCATCCTGAATCCACACATCGGGCAAAACGGCGTTTTGAGGCCGCACGGGTTCGCCTCGCCACATTCCGGGTTCGCACAGCGCGTTGCAGGCACAGACCACGAGCCGCTTTCCCCGGCACAGACCTCATAGGAGCCGGGAATTTCCTCCCAGTGTGCCACAGGCCGCAGCGTTTTCGGGTCAATGGTGGGCAGATTGCCCAGATCGGACAGCTCGTCGCTGATGCTCTCGCAATACAGGATGTCCGCAGTCTTCCCCTTGGCCTCTTCTTCGGCCAGGTCTTTTTTCAGATCAGCCTCCAGCTCGCCGACATCAGCCAACCGGATTATTTTATTTTCCTCAGCCATCTTCATCCACCTTTCTGCTCCCAATAAAGTCCGAAACACCATAGCTACCATCTGCGCAGCGGTGCATTTCATACATGGTGAGCGCGTCGTTCTCTTTCCACATCGGAGACATCCCACTTGCTCGCAAAACCTCATTCAGCGTGGATTGCTCCGCGACCTTTTTACTGCCCGTGCCGCAGTTGACGAAGACCTGCCCGCACAGACGGCACTTGTAAAGCATCTGGTAAGATTTAGCCATCCTTTTTGCCTCCGATCATCTCTGCATCTCCGTTCTCACGGGCTCGAACTCGTCGAACTCCGGGTAATACCGGGCCGCCTGCTGGACGGCCAGGTGTTCTGCCTCAGCTCCATTCGGAGCCTCGATGCCGCTCCAGCAATGGATGTCGGTGCCGCCTTCATTTCGGCACTCGACGATCACTCTGTACTTAGGCATGGCCTCGCCTCCTTTCCTCGATGTGTGTCTGCATCAGCTCATAGGCTCGCGCAGGGTCTTCCAACACGCTGTCTCGGCAGGCCCTCGCGGTCGCCCGCAATGTGAAGAGCTTGCAGTCGGTGGAGCATCCAGGCACACCATGCGTCATTTTGTCGCAGAGTGCCCGCCGCTGCTCCAGTAGCTCAGTGAGCTTCTTGTTACGCTTTTTCATGATCTCCGCCCCAATGTCCATTCTTGCGATCTTCTCGCCGGTATTCACTCTCTTCGATCTCGTTCAGGGTCTTGTACCCGTTGCGGCTCCAGACCTGGTAAATGCCGTTGACATAGCCCCAGTTGAGCTTGCCTTGCTCACGGGCTATGTCGAAGGCATGAGCCAAAATCTGCTTTTTTTCCTGTGGGAAGCTCATTGCCCAACTGCCATCCTCGTGCTTTTCCTGTACTCGGATGCGGTGGAACACTTGGCGGACGTCGTTCTGGTTCGGCTGCTGCCGCGGGAAGAACTCTTCCCAGAGCGTGAGCGTGATCTGCTGGAGCTCTTGTCCTAGGGCCTCGGTATAGCCGAAGTAGGTCGTGATGTCGTCCTTGACATCCCAGAGGAACGAGTCGGGGGCCTCCTGGCTCTCTTCCTCCGGCTGCTCGGTGGGCCCCTCCAGGGCCGCAACCGACAACATTTTGTAGACGCTTGGCTTTCCTTTGGCTCCCGCAATGAACTCCAGCAGTCCGTCGTCCACCAGCTCCTGACGGGCGGCGACTGCGGTGTTCTTCGACTTGACGTTCAGCAGCCCGATCAGTCGCACATTGTCCAGTTGGAAGGTTTCGGGCCAGTGCAGGCGGTTCGCCGTGTCCATGAGCTTGTACCATAGGAGCTGCGCATTGTTGGAGAGCGGGTTCCGGCGCATTCGTTCTGCGAACGCGTTCAATTCCGGCATATAATTCACGGCGAGCCCGCCCTCCTTTCGTCAAGCGCGTTTCTGCCGTTCATTCCATCGTAACCGTACTTCCGTTTTCTCCGCCAGTGACGATGATGTTCTGCGAGAACCGCGCCTTCATGGTCGGGTCGTGCGAGATCGCCAAAATGCGCATACCGGGGTTTCGGGTCGCCATGTTGGACAGAGCGTCCGCGTAGGCGTCCGTGCCGTCTGCATCCAAGAACGGCGGCTCGTCGATGAACAACATACCCAGCTGAACACCGGCGCGGCGGGCCTTCACGTCCGCAAGGCCCAGTGTGACGGCCAGGGCGATCTTGACCTTCTCGCCTCCGCTGTGGCTCTGGTACGGGCGGGTGCCGCCGCTGATCGTGTTTATCCAGACCTCCAGGCTGTTCACGATCTGCTTCGTGGACTTCTGCTCGCGCTCGGTACGGAAGTCCACTGCCATCCTGCCGCCGGTCATGGATGCCAGGATGTCGTTACTCTGCCGCATGATCTCCGGCACGACGCCGCGAATAATCATGTATTGGATGCCGTCGATGCCGAACGCCTGAACCATCGTGGTGTAATCGTTCAGCTTCTCCGCGATCTCGGTCAGCTCAGAACGAAGCTGGGCGATCTGCTCGGTCGCCTCGTCGATCATCTGGAGCTTTGCCTTGATCTCGCCGCGGCGGAGGATGCAGCACGACACAATGTCATTTGCGGGTGCAAGCCTCCTCTGGATGCTCTGCCATGCGTCGTAGGGCACGGGCTTGATGCGCTCCCGGATGGAATATGCCTCCAGGTGGGCCGCGGCGCTCTGGCCGTTCAGCTCCTCAATCTCCCGGTTGAGCCGGTCGATCTGAGGTTTCAGGGCCTCCATTTTGGCGGCAGCAGCTTCACAAGCGGCCAGACGGTCGGCCATCCGCTCGTTGTCCTCGATCTGCTTCTGTGCCGCGTTGTACCGCTCGACCACATTCTGCATGGACTTTATCTGGCCGTTGAGCTCGGCTGCTTTCTGGAGCGCAGCGGCCTCCCGATCGGTGGCCGCCTGGATGTCGGCCTCGACCTTCTGGAGCGATGCCTCAGCAGCCGCAAGCCGCGGGGCAAGGTTGGCGAGGAGCCGTAGCGTTTCTTCTTCGGCGGCCAGGTGCAGCAGCTCGGTCGCCGGGTCGCCCAGGGCCTCGTCCGCTGTCTTGGCGTCGTTGTACGCTTTCAGCAGCTTCTCATACTGGGCCTTGCGGTCTGCCTTGGTCTGCTCCAGCTCCTGCTCCAGAGGTATGAGCTTGTCCCCGGATATGCCCGCTCTCAGCAGAGCCTCCAGAGCAGGAATAGACCGCTTCGCGTTGGCGGCGGAGATCAAGAACTTACACGTTGCAGTGTCCGGGTTCGGGCAGCCGCTCCCCTCCAGGCGGGCAGCCTCTTTGCGCAGGGCTTCCAGGTTGCTTTCCATGCCGCGGATAGTCACCCGGCTTTCTGCCAGGTGCGCGTCAACCGCAGCCTTCGCATCGCGGGCGGCCTGCGCGGTCTTTTTCTGCTCCAGCACGCGGGTCTGGACTTCCTTCCTCCGGGATGCCAGGGATTCAAGACTGGCTTGCGCCGCCTCGATCTCAGCCTTTCTCTTGACCGTTCCCTCGTACTCGCACCTGTAGGCCGTGAGCTCACCGATGGTGTCGTGGGCAGCCTGCGCGTCGCTCTGCGCAGTCTTCATGTCGTGGAGGATAGCCGTCAGCTCATTCATCTTCGGGGTGAGCTCCTGGAGCTCAGAACGGGCGGCCTTGACGAGCTGGGCGGCGGTGCGAGCCATGTCCAAGCGGGCACCGTCGGCGGCTGCCGCGTCGTACTCGCTCTGGAGCCTCACTCCCTCGTCGGCCTTCTGGTTTCGCTTCCTGGTACACTCCTTGGCCTGGGAGGCCTTTTCATCGGCCTGCTTCTTGATCTCGGCGGCCAGGGCCTCGGCCTGTTCGAGAGCCTTCTGCTCCTGCTCCGCCTCCGCGATCGTCCGCTTGGCCTCTTCGATCTTCTCCACCTTGGCCGCGTCCTCGATCATGAGTTCTTCGCGCTTCTCAACCTGTTCAGTCAGGATGTCGATGCGGTCTTTGGCCGCTGCGATCTTCCTGCGCTGCTCCTTGGCTGCATCCTTGGCGATCTCCTCCATGCGGGAGTAGATGCCCAGGCCCAGCAGCGAGCTCAGAACCTCCATGCGCCGGTCGCTGTCCGCGTCCAGGAACAGGCCGTAGGCGTCCTGCCGAATGAGGGCGATCGAGCAAAATGTATCGCAGTCCATACCCAGCAGCCGCTCGATCTTCGCCTGAGTCAGCTTCATGGTGGTGTCGCTTTCGTCCGCCCAGGAACCGGTCTCCTGGTCAAAACGCTGGAGAGACAACGTGCCGCGTCCGCTCTTCGTGCGGGTTCGGATAACGCGGTACTCCTGGCCGCCCATGCCGAAGGTGAAGGTGATCGCGCCGCTCTTCGTGCCGTCGCGCACCCAGCCGCCGATGTCCTCTTTGCGGGTGTGCTCATAGAGGCAGTCGGCGATCGCGTCCATGAACAGGGATGACTTGCCGACGCCGTTCTGACCGTTTACCATAGCCATGCGCACCGGTGAAAAATCAAATTCCGCCTCGGTGTAGCTGCGGTAGTTCTTGACCTCGATCTTGTGCGGGATGAAGGCTCCCGTGTGCTTCCCGTCGTCTCGGCCATCGTCCGCTTTCTTGATGATCGGTTCCGCCAGGACTTTGAGCCGGTCGGCCTTGTCGCCGGTGATGTCGTTGTGCTCCAGCCAGCGGCCCAGGGCCTCAAACGGGCCGTCGTGTTCAGTGAGCTGATCTTTCGAGTCCAGCTCCTCCACGTCCTCCGGGACGATCTCGGCGACGTAGAACGCACCGTCGGCAGTCAACGTCTTCTGGATGTCGGCCCGGTTCAGAGCCTTTTCCTGCTCTGCCGTGCAGGAATAGCGCACCCGGATGATCTTATCCCTTACGAGCTCCCCAAAGCTGACGCTCTGAGGGTCTGCAATGAACTGGGCCACGGTGTCCGGCGAGAGTCGCAACGTCAGGTGTTCGCGCTCCGGCAGGCCGATGAAGCCGGACGCGACGGCGTTGCCGCCCATCATCGGCTGCAAGGTGTGCAGCCAAAAACCATGCTCCGTGCCCTCGTCGTTGAAATTCAACTGGTTCACGCTGCCGCAGTAATAGGCCGGGGTTTCGCTGGCAAGACGCTGGGGCTTGTGGATGTGCCCGAAACAGGCAAGGTCAACGCCTGCTGCGTCGATCGTGGAAGGCAGAATCACCACGTCCTGTCCCGCCAGGAAGGTGCTGCCGTTGTCCGCCTCGCTGCCGCTCACGGTGTAGTGGGCGGTCATGACAGCCGGGATGCTGTGATCGAGCTGCGTTGCAAGGCCCAGAATCGTGTCGTTTATGAGGGCTGTCGCGTTGCGGTTCTCCTGCTCCTTGTCCATGCCAGGGTAAAACAGGCGCAGGCGGGCTTTATCGAAGCCAGGAACAGCCATGATCTGCACCGGGCCTTCCTTGGTGTCCAGCTTCTCGACCGCGGGCGTGGTGTAGATGTGCAGATTGCTCAGGTTCTCGGTCGCCTTCTTAATGAGCTCGAAGGCACGGGGGTTGTCGTGGTTCATGGTGCCGAACAGCAGCACCACCTCGTCGCTGCACCCGCACAGCGGAATGACGAACTTCTCCAGGGCGTCGTTTACGTCGTCCAGAGCGGTGTCAGCCCAGACGCGGGAGCGGTTGAACAGATCGCCAGCGATGATCGAAACCTCCGGCTTGATGCTCTGCGCATCCTCCACGATTGCTTTCATGCAGCCGATCGTGTCCAGGCGGCGGAGGTTTTCGCCGTCTTTTGTGGGGCCTGCCAGGTCGCCCAGGTGGATGTCGCCGGTATGCAGTATCCTCATTTTCTGCCTCCTCTTGCCTTGCGCTGGCACTCGTTACACAGGATGCGTCCGAAAACCCTCTGACTGTACCCTGCAATGTCGTCCGGCGTCCAAACCGCGCCGTTCCGGGTGTTTACCGCCGTGATCTCTTTGCGGCAGTCTGCGCAGTAGATACCGGGCTGCGGCTGCTGATGCGGCGCGGGAGGCTCCTCGTAGTAGGGCTCCTGCCAGCCGGTGTCCGGCTCCTCGTAGTCCTCCGGCGGAGGCGGGGCCTCGTAGCCCTCGTCCTCGTAAGGCGGAACCTCTTCGGCCTGCTGAGCCGGAGGAAGGGCCGCCTGCGCCGGTGCTGCCGGAGTCTCGAACAAAAGGCCCATACTCTGCAAATAGCTCCCGGCCACGGCCTGCTTGATCTCCGGCGCGTCCAGGTTTGGAACGACGCGGGCCACAATGAACGGCTTTTTCAGATCGGGGAGCTTGTATGTACCGGCCAGCCCCAGGGCGGCGCGGATAGCACGCATGAAGGCTTTGCTCTCCGCCATCGCGGTGCGGTGCGGCAGGAACCTCCTGTACTGCTGCCCGGTTGCGCCGTCCTTCATGGAGGCGGCCTCCAGGGTGCAGTCGATCTCTTTCGTGGCCTTCATCAGCCGGAAGCCACCGGACGGCTCAGGCACGCGGATGGTGACGGTAACGGCGACGTCGTGGACGTGTTCGCAGTTGCCGCATACTCTGGGCTTGCCAGAGGCGCGGGCCATTTCGATGCACCGCTGGCAGCCTTCCGTTCTGCCGGGGGTTGTGTCCACGATGCTGATATTCGCGGCAGCGGCCAGCTTCATGCCGCCCACCTTCGTGATCGCAAACGCGCCGCTGGACTTTTCAAAATAGATGTCCTTACTGGGCCCGCGGTTCGTGTTGTCCTGCCTGGTGTCCAGCTGCACCTCGGAAACGACGATGCGCTGGAGGTTGGACGCCGCCTGCATCGTAGTGACCGGCACCAGGACGTTATACCGATCTGTCGGGTACTTGTTGAGTTGGAGTACGCTCTCGTAGTTCATATTTGCTCCTTTCTCTTGACAAAAGAGCCTGGGTGTGATAATATGACATCGGTTAGTTATCGGGCACTTCTCGTTCAGGCATTTGGCGAGAGGTGCCTTCTCTTTTTCCCAGGCCTATGAGGATGATGTCGTTGATGCTCGCTTCAAGCTGCCGCAGGAACCGCAATGCCTCCTCGAAGTCCCTGCGCTCCGACTCGTCAATCGCGCCGTCGAAGGCGATCTCTTCCAGCCGGTCGGCCACGGCCTGCGCTTCCACGATCAGCCGCCGGATGCGCAGCGTTGCATGGGGAAGTGGAATGTCCGCCGCCGTCCAGCCCATCTTGCAGCCCACAGGGCACGTCGCGCAGTAGCGAAGCAGGATGTCCGGGCTCTTGTAGCTCTCGGCGTAGACCACCGCGTCTGCCGGGGTCAGATCAACTTCCCCGCGCTCATGCCGCCCGATGGTTTCCGGCGAGTACGGAACCGCGATAGACGCCGTGCCACGGCTGACATATCCAGCCTTTACTCTTGCCTCCCGCAGATACGCGGGAGGCTTTTTTGTTACCATGATCGCCATGCTGCTGTCCCTCTCTTTCTGGTATTATTTTGGCAGAGGGAATCACTTCTCAACAGGTGCCAGGGCCTCGATTCGCTTGGCCGCATACAGGGCGTTCTTTGTGAGCTGCCGCTGCCACACACCGACAGACGGAGCCCAGCGAAAACCGTTCTGTTTGAGCTCCTGCCGCAAATCGTCGTCCGGCTTGTCGTAGAAGATGATCTGGAGCCGGTTCGCAGATGTACTCACGACCACCTCGCCGCCGTCAAAATCCCAGCCTGCCGGAGGCGGTTCGGTCTTCTGCTTGCGCAGCTCCTCGATACGGCCGCGCAGCCGCCTGATCTCCGCATTCTGGTTGCTCAGGGTGTACGACTCGAAGGGCTTGTCCGAGAACCGCCAGGACGACTTCATGTCGGCCTTGATCTTCCTGATTACCTCCTCAGAGGCCAGCGTGCAGCCATCCAGGGTGCCGTGCTTTCGGTAGTAGGCGTTAATGTCCTTCATCGTCTGCTGCGTCCGCTCCAGCCTTGCCAGCTTCTCCTCCAGCTTCTCAATGGCGTTCGGGTCGTCCGCGCTGATACCGCCCATGCCCACGCTCTCGATCTTCCGCAGCAAGCCCTGGATGTCCGCATACTCATGCGCCAGGGTGTCGCGGCGGGCGTTCTGCTTTTCCTTCTTCGCAACCGGGAAATTTGCGCCGCCGGTAATGAGGATGGACGGGCACGCCGCCTCGTTGCGGTAGTAGTCGTTGTAGTAGTCCGCGAGCCGGTGTGCGTACCGATCGAGCAGGCCATCCAGCTTGTCATGGTGCATGGGGTCAACCTTGGCCTTCTGCTTCTCTGCCAGGGCAGCGGCCTTGTCCACCTCGGCACGGTAGGCAGCCGTCGCGCTGCCGGGTTTGTAGTCGCGGAACGAGTTGGCGTCGTTCGCACGCTTGGCGGTGTCCTCATTGATGGGATAGTACGTCATGATCTTCACCTCCTCAGCTCTGGCCCTTGCCGACGTAGACGAGCGGCCTGCCGCGCTGGGCGATCTCGCCGCGGAAGCAGTCGCCGCAGTACCTCCAGACGTCCTCAGCCACTTTCGTGAAGGTTTCGTATGTTGCCCGCCAGCGGTGGTTGTCCGGGTCGAAGCGGTCGCTGATCGGCTCGCCCATCTGGGAACAGTGGGCGGTCATGGATGCGGGCGGCAGGCAGTTGATCGCGTCGTCCACGACCTCCTCCGTCACATAGTCGCCGATCTTCGCCTGCTCGTAGCTGAACGACTCCCGGTCGTAAACCTTCTTGCCATCAAACATCTTTGCCATGTTGAGTCCTCCTCTCATTCATCAGCTCCGAGATCGTGGAGCTTCCAGCCTGTGAACACCAGGGCGGCAGCCGCCAGAACGACGTTGCCTGCGCCGGTTGTATGGATGCTCGCACTCTGGGCAATCATAATACCCAGGTACAGCAGCACTGCCGCGAGAAATGCCTGCATCAGCAGATGGGGCCATACAGCCCGCTTCTTGGCCTTCCGCGCCTTCCGCTTCGGGCGGGGTGCCGCTTCCTGCTTGACGCTCAGGGTGAAACTTGTGCTCTCCATCGTGTTGCCTCCTCATGCCCGGCTCTTCTGCCGGGTGTCCACATCCAGGCCCAGCCGCTCGTTGAAGTACCGCTTGCTGACGCGGCCTTCAAACGTCAGCTTGCCTTGTGCCTCCAGCTCCTTGTTCATCTGCTTGATGATCTTGTAGCTCTTGCTCTGGGAAAAGCCCGTGATCCTCATGATGTCGTCCGAGAAATAGAACAGGTCGCGGGCGGTGTTGATCTTCGCCTTCGCTGCCACAATTACTCCTCCTTCCGGTAGTTCTGCATGAACTCCCGAACCGCGGGAATGAGCTGGTGCCCAGCACAGCGGCCCGTGGTGGTTTCCACCAGCGTGGTGTACTTGACGCCTGCGCGCTCTGCCAGCTCCTTCACGGTCATGCCAGTCTGCGCGGTAAAGACGCGCACCTCGATGCCGAAGTCGGTCTTCGGTTTTGTGCGATTCGCAGTTTTCATTGTTTTTCTGCCTCCTTCGTACCTTAAAAATAAGGCTTATTTCTTGTGTTTTGCTTCCCGGTGCGCTATACTGATACCGGGTGTTTACCGGCACGACGCCAGCTGAGCGCGTTCCGGCCTGCCCTCCAGCCTGGAGTTCGGGTCGAACTTGAGGCCGTCCAGGTAGCCCTTCTGTCTAGCTCCCAGGGTGTCCATGTCAGCCTCATTCCTGCCGATCGCCCTTGGCTTGCCCAGGCCGTCCGCCTCCTCGACGACGGCCTGGGGTGTCACCATGACGAGGCCCCATTCCTGGTGCTCCGCCTTCTGAGCCTTGAACGCATCCTGCAGGCCCTCGCAAAAGCCCCAGCCGTAGGCGTTCACCGCCTTGCGGTAGGTTCCGCGATCGTCCCAAGGGTTCCGCTTGATCTCGCGCTTGCATGTCGAAGCAATGCAGTCGTAGGCGTAGAGGAAAATCCTCTTGCAGATCTCGAAATCGTCCTCCAGGCCGATGAAGCCGATGGTCGCCGTCTTGTAGCCCTTGCACTTCCGATTGATTGCGCGGCAACAGTAGTTGTCGGCTATCACCGCCGAGAGGGAGGCCGCCCAGGGGTTCGTCATGGCTGTACACTGGATGTCGGTGAAGTCCTTGACGACCTTCTGGTTCTTCTGCTTCTGGCACTCCTCCGGGGTGAGCTTGTTCTTTGCCATCAGCTCGCGGGCCTTCAAGAGCGCAGCCTTGGCCTCCGCCTCGTTGGGGCTCTCTGCCAGGGCCAGCAGCTTTGCAATCTTGTCTTTGATGTCTGTCATGATCTTTACCTCCATTCGGGAACGTAGTCGCCGTAGCCGCGGGTGATGTAAGCATCCAGAACCGCGACGGCCTCCGGGTTGAGGATGAACTTGGAACGATCGGTCAGGAGCTCCTTCAACTGGGAGATCGTGGCCTCCGGGTAGGTTTCGTGTACCAGCACCAGAAAATCGTTGGTCGCAGTCGTGGAACCGGCGATCGGGCGGCTCCCGCGCTTCGGCTTTGGCGCGTAGAACACGACATCCTTGTGGCCCTTCGGGTACTTAGGCATTGTGCTCCACCTCCTCCGCAGCCGGAATCTTGCACCGCTCCAGATCGAGCGGGGTCATGCAGTACGGGTCAACGCGCTTCCCTGTCCGCAGGACGACCGGGTCGTAGACCAGGCGGCGTTCGCTGTCCACCATGCAAACCAGGATGTCTTGATCGGGCTTCACGATCGGAGCGTTGGTGTACTCCAGCATCCGCTCGTAATCGCTGTAACTGAGGTTCGCTTTCAGAGCGACGCCTCCAGCGTCGAACGTCAGGACGTTCTCGTCCTTGAATGTACGGAGATAGCCGCGGACGAAATACGGCTCGCCGGTCGTAAACATGCCGTTGTCGATTCTGACCGGCGCACCCACGACGCCGTAGAGATCGGTCTTGCTCAGGTCGATGCGGATAACGGGGTACTGGTTGAAGTTGATCGCCGCGGCGATCTTGGTTCTGTCGGAAAGCACCTTCATGGTTTAGGCCTCCTGTCCTTCGTAGATGATCTGGTAGTCGAAAGTATCCGACATCGGCAGGCTGGGCTCACCGTCCCGGTCGTTGCTGGATGCAGCATAGAGCTTGTCGTGCCGTTCCCGCGGCATCGGGCCGGGTTCCGTGTACTTCCAGACCGTTCCCCGTTCATCAACGAACACCTCACGATTGAAGTCGTCCGTACCGATGAAGCGCAGGCTCCTCACGTTGCCGGAGAGTCGATCGGCCACAGCCCGGAGGTGAGCCTCGGTTTTCAGCTCTCGCTTGACGTCCTGGCAGTCCTCGCCGAAATGCAACTTGTGCCACTCGATCGTCACAGACAGGTCGTCAGCCGCTTTGCGGAACCACCCGGCAACGAAGCTCTGGTTGATGTCGGTGCGAACCTCAATCTGGGCGTGCTCGCTGTTCCAGAGGTTGGCCCTGGCTGCCTTCTCGCGGTCGTTGACGTAAGCTTTCAGGGGCCAGAAGCAGGTCGAATACTTCGTGCTGGAGAGCTTGCCGGACTTGCCGATCATGTGCAGGCAGATGTCTCCACCATTCCAACCGGGGTCGCCGGGGATGTGCTCGACGAAGTAGAGGGCGTTGTCGTGCTTGAAGTACGCGCCGGTGATCTCCACGATGTCCCCGGCCTTGATCTCCACGTTGTTCTTATCGGTCATGGTTAGTTATCTCCTCTCATGGATGATTGTTCAGGCTTCTTTCGGGTTGCCGATCTTGTCGCAGGGAACGAACTTCTCGCCGGTCCACTTTGCGAATTTCTTCTCGGTGTTGTTGCCACGGTAGTCCTTCCGGCCGTATCCGTAGACCTGGCCCACGACCGGCTCAGTGACGACCAGATCGCCGCCCTCGCCCTGATAGCCGTTCCCTGTGTAGACACCGACGTTCTGCGAGAAGTCGAACTTCCCGGCGGGAGTCATGGCGCAGACCCAAGGGGTGCCGTACCTGCGCTTGTTGAAATCCTCAAAGTGGGCGATGATTGCATTCTTTGGCATTTTGATATCCTCCATAATCGTTCTTGTGGGTGGCTCCCACGACCTTGCCCGACTGGTTGCCGGGTGGTTTCGGCCCTTACCACAGGGCCATCATCGGGCGGGTTGTTACACGTCGAATGCGACTGAATGATATGCAAGCCACCTGTCGTTGCGCCGGAAAACGTACCGCCATTGGGTGAACTTCTCTCCGGTGCAGTCGTACTGACCGCCACCACCGGAAAACCAGCAGTTTTCGTCGAACCACTCTTCCGCCTCGTCGCGGGTGGCAGAGGCCAGCTCCTCCGGGAAGGTGTACAGCTCGATGTAGCCATCAATGCCGTATTCCTTCACAATCCGGGAGTCGGGAGCTGGGCTGTTGGTGCAAGCTCGGATGCTCCGCTTCAGGTCGGCCATGTAGGATTCCAGCTTTCCGTCCTTCGGGATGAACTCGCGGCTCAGGGTGTTCAGGATTTTGTACGCTTGACGGAGATTGCTCTGATTTACGATCATCGTTCAGTTCTCCTCACTTCATCAGGATGTCGTACAGGCGGGCTTTCAGGTGGACGTTTTCGTTCTCCAGGGCCATGACACGGCTCGCGGAGCTCTCGACGCCCTCCTCCAGTTCCTTGATCCTGTCGGCCTGCATCTTGATGATGCTGTTCAGGTTGGCGATCTGCTCGTCCCTGCCGTCGATGTTCTTCTGCTTCTGGGCAATGGCCTCGGACAGTGCTTGCAAGCTGTCCGCCTGCTTGCGGTTCTCGACCAGGAGGCTGGCGACCTCCTTCTGTGCGTCCTCGGCCCGCTCCTTCATGCTGCACATGAAGTCGTTGCCGATGTTGTCCTCTGCCATATCAAGGCACCCGTCGAAGGCAGCTGCAATGTAGCTGTCCTGGCCCAGTCCCTTGATGATCTCGGCGATCTTGTCGAGTGCTTCGCGCTCCTGCTGCTTCGTTGCCATGTTCAGTCCTCCTTGTTCTGTGCGTTCTGCTCGATCTGGAGCAGTTCATCGTAAATCCGGTTAGCTTCCTCGCTGGTCAGGTTGTACTGCTCGATCAGGTCGGGAAGATCGCTGGCCCGCCAGCCGCCCTCGTACAGGGAGGCCGCGGAATACTGGGTGTCGTACTCCTCCTGGCCGCCGCAGCGGAGATCATCGCGCCAGTTCTCGTAATCGGCCTCCGTCATGTTCATCATCATGGCTTAGCCCTCCTTCTCGACGCCCAGCAGCTCCAGGCTGCCATACACGCAGCCCTCGGTGATCTCACGGGCCTTCTTGCGAGCGGACGTGATGGACACGGCCTCGATCTTGCGGGTGGTCTGGTAGCCGCCGCTGCTCAGCTGGGGGTTGTGGCGGTAGTAGGTGGCGATGTAGGTCTTCATGGTTTTTCCTCCTCAGTAGCAAGCATGTGCGGTGTTGATGATCGTGTAGGCCATCATCTTGATTGCCTCTTCGATTGGCGTGTTCAGGCTCGGAAGGCCCACGCACTCGACCATCTCGACATTGAGGTTGTCGCCGTGCTCGTCCTTCGCGTAGATCAGGCAGCCGTCCTCGTCTTCTACGAGCTCGATCGTGAAGCACGGCTTTTGATCTCCGTACTCCAGATAGCTCCAGAAGATGCTGGCCTTGGTCTTGTTGATGGCCTTGATCGACCACTTCCAGTTGGGGTCATTCTGGTTGGCCTCGGAAACCAGCCTGCGAATCAGGCCCTTGTGCTCGCGCAGATCGAACATAGTTCAACCCTCCTTGACAAGCTGCACCATCTTGAAGATGCGAGCCCACTGCTCTTTGTTCATGCAACCCCCGTTGTTCACGAACTCCTTAGCGAAGCTGATCTCCTGCTCCATCTCGGCCTTGCTCATCTCATTCAGGTTTTTCATGGTTAGTTATCCTTTCTCTTGTTCCTTAATTCTTTGGCTTATCTTCTATAAGTATTATACCACATTTGGATAATAAATCAACATTTTTTAGTGTTTTCAAACAGAAGAAAACGTGAAAAATATTCCCAAATTTTTAGTTAGTCTGTATATCATACGGAGGGAAGATATGACTATCTGTGAACGGCTCTTTGAAGAGCTAAAGCTCCGCGGGTTTACCGCGTACAGCCTGTCAAAAAGCATCGGAGTCAGCACTGCCACAATATCGAATTGGAAGCAGCGAAACACCGACCCGCCATCCAAGTGCATAATCCCAATTTGTGAATTTCTGGGATGCTCGATCGAATATTTGTTGACAGGTGAGGACACCGGGGCCCCTGTGGTCATAAAAAAAGAGCCCGTCCCCGGAATATCCGAGAACGGGCGCGAAATGCTGGCCTTGTATGAAAAGCTGTCAGAACGCGATCAGCTGCTCTTGCTGGGCCGTCTGCAAGAAATGGCCTCCCCCATGCTGGGCGACTCCAGGGAAAAGAACCAGAAGGACGACGCACGCAGCGTGGCAGGCTGATCTATTACGATTTTGGAGGCTGATTTTATATGCCAAAAGCAAACCACCCGGAGGACTCGCGCTTGATCGCGGGTGTCCAGAGGTTCCAGCCTATTTTGTGCAAGGCGAAGCTCGCGGGAAAAAACGAAAGCGATACTGTAACGATCATTGTCGATATGCTCAGCGAGGTTTTCGGATTTGATAAATACGAGCAGATCACATCCGAGCTCCAGATCAAACGGACATTCTGCGACCTTGCGATCAAGATCGATGGGAAAGTCTGCCTCCTGATCGAGTGCAAGGCCGTCGGCGTTGACTTGAAGGAAGATCACGTTTCGCAGGCTACCGGCTATGCCGCCAATTACGGGATAGATTATGTAGCTCTCACGAACGGCCTCTCCTGGAGCGTGTACCGCGTGCTCTTTGAAAAGCCCGTGGAAATCATTCCTGTATGCTCCTTTGAATTTTGCAATCTTAACGTGAATCGACCGGACGACCTCGTGCCACTTCGTTGTCTCTGTGTCGAGGCATTTCAGGGAGGAGAAAACAAACTTCTCGATCAGGCTTATTCACAGCGCAGTGTGCTCAACAAGTACATAGTCGGTCAGCTGCTCTTGAACGATTGGATGGTTCAGACCATCCGCCGATCGTTGGAGCGGCACTTCCCGACGGTGAAGGTTGCTGACGACGATGTGCGTCGCGTTCTGCATGATGAAGTGTTCCGGCATGAGATCGTGGAGGGCGACCGGGCAGAGGATGCAGCAAAGATAGTTTTGACCGCCAATAATCGCATGAAGCAAAGATAGGGGTCAAATTTTGACCTGTATTTTGAAAATAGGGGTCATTTTTTGACCCTTATTTCCTGGAATATGGGTCAAATTTTGACCTGTATTTTGAAAATAGGGGTCATTTTTTGACCCCATAAATAGACGTTATATTATATAAGACGTTTAGTAAGACTATGTTGTTATAGTTATTTACTTACTTTCACACACAATTATTTTTTATTTTTGCGGACGGGGTGAAGTTTTCAACATGACGGGTTATATTCGCTGTCGCTCGTGCTTCGAGCTGTTCAACTGTGCTGACTTGGTGTCGGGCCTTTGCCCCGCCTGTGCGAAGATCAGAGCCGATCGGCTGTCTGATCTCCAGCGTGCATACCAGGCCGCCGTTGACGCTGGAGAGCCTGGAGCCTCGGAGCAGATCGCCGATCTGATACGGGCATACCAGAGATCAGAGGGCGTCCGGCTGCAAGCCGTCCCGCCTGCGTACCGGGTGAAGTGAAGCGGGCCGAAAACCCGAATCCGATAAAACCGGCCTAGGAGGGCTTACAGCGTGTTTTTGGTTCTGGAGGTAAAGAGAGATTCCGAAACCACAAAACGCCGCTCAGGGCCCGCTCTGCGGCCTTGTGGCATGATTCTGGCAGAATACAGGGAGGTGAGCGTTATTCCTGCGTACAAAGACAAGGAACGGGGCACATGGTACGCCTCGTTTTACTACACCGATTGGCAGGGCCACCGAAAGCTGAAAAAGAAACGGGGCTTTGCTCGGCAGAAGGACGCGAAGGCGTTCGAGGACGAATTTTTGAAGACCAGGGCCCAGAGCTGCGACATGACGTTCGGCTCGATGGTGGAGCTGTACCTGGACGACATGGAGCACAGGTTGAAGGCGAACACGATGCGCAACAAGCGGTATCTGTACAAAGCCCGCATCTTACCCTTCTTCCAGGACTTGAAGATCAACGACATCACACCGGCCCACGTCCGCAAGTGGCAGAGCAATCTACTCGCCGAGGGCGTCGCTCCCACCTATGCGAAGACGATCAACAACCAGCTATCCGCCGTGTTCAACTACGCCTGCCAGTATTACGGCCTTGCCCGGAACCCCGCGAAGGTGGCGGGCAGCATCGGCAAAGAGAACGCGGATGAAATGAAGTTCTGGACGGTGGACGAGTTCACGAAGGTTGTCGAGAACGTGCCGAAGCTCCCAGGCAGAACCGGCCTGTCCGTTCTGTTCTGGACGGGCCTGCGCATCGGTGAGCTGCTGGCCCTGACTCCGGCAGACATCAACCTGGAGGACTGCACGCTCTCGGTCAACAAGAGCTTCCAGACGATCGACGGCGAAGAGGTCGTGACAGAGCCGAAGACGCCGAAGAGCCGCCGCGTGTTGCCCATCCCGCCGAAGCTGGCAGATATGCTCAGGGTGTACCTGAACGCCCTGTACAAGCCTGAGCCAACCGATCGGCTGTTTCCCTTCACCAAGCACTACTTCCGCCAGCAGATGCAGAAGGGATGCAAAGCGGCCGGCATCGAGCCCATCCGCCTGCACGATCTCCGACACTCTCACGCTGCCCTGCTTATCCACCTGGGGACTCCGATCTTGATGGTGAGCGAGAGGCTGGGCCATGAGGACGTCGAAACGACGCTGCGGACATACGGGCATTTGTACCCGTCGGCGACGTCGGATGCGGTGAAAAAACTGAATGATTTGATGCGGTAATGCCAAAATAATGCCACGGGGCAAAAAGAAAAGCCGAAAACCCGGATGATTCCTAGGGTTTTCGGCTTTTTGTCAATTATTCGAGCTCAATGGTTGCAGGCGGCTTACCGGTGCAATCGTAGAACACGCGGTTG
>ERZ791830.1219-NODE-1219-length-17454-cov-2.533307_pt1 | contig 17454 bp, 8 predicted proteins | sample MGYA00509945_ERZ791830 | MGnify/ENA primary metagenome ERZ791830 (study PRJEB30046, sample SAMN00792021) | human gut metagenome | study: EMG produced TPA metagenomics assembly of the A metagenome-wide association study of gut microbiota in type 2...
GGAGGGCGGCGGTGCGGTGCGGCGGCCGTGGATCACATGGCAGAACAGCAAAATCAGCTCGGTCACCTCACAGCACTGGACCGCCGAACGGATCGGCTCATCCAGATAGACGGTCTGTGCCATCCGCTCCAGCAGACCGCGGAAATCCCACCGTATGACTGAGTCGGCGTCAAGTATGACAGGCTCGCCCTGCCATAAACGGTCGGTCAGCCCGCTCTGCACCCAGGCGCGGTTCCAGATGTCGGGCGCGATCTGCACGACAAGCCGTTCAGAGGTGTCCGCCGTGATGTTGAACTTGCCGGAATGGAACATCTCCCCGGGAAAGAGGATCAGCTCCCCCAAGTGCAGGTCGTAGACGCTGCCGCCGATGGAATACCGCACACTGCTGCCTGATACCGGCAGGATCAGCTCATAGTAGGGGTGCGAGTGTACGACCGACTGGCTGTTGAGCTGGTTGGTGTACCATGCTACCATGACATCGCCGCCCTGCAAGGCTGAGCTGGCTTTCTCCTGCGTGAGAAGAGAATCTACATAATGCGGTACTTTTTGTATGATCATGGCGCAGGCCTCCCCACGAATTTTGTCCTTAAGACGATTATATCACATTTTGCGATATTTGCGCTACAAAAAGCAGAGAAATTTGGCCGCATATTTGATATTATAATGACGAAATAAGGCAACAGTAGCAATTATCACAAAAACGAGCGCGCGAATTTGTGAGGATTGCACAAATAATGCCGAAACAAACACTTTTTCCACTTGACCAACGCAAAAGAAGAAAGGGGAAAATCTATGAAAGTGTGCTACACCGGCGGTGCTGTCAAGGACTGCGGCAGTTACTATTCCGTTGCAACCAACGCTGTGGAGCTGCGCATCTGGTTTTTGACCGATGACATCCTGCGCATCCGCGCCGGCTTTGACGGCGACTGGGACGAGGCTTCCTACAGCCTGACGATGACCGCGTGGGAGTCCCGCACCGATGCCCTGATGCAGGGCTGCCGCAAGCGCGTAGAGCCTGCTGCCGCCGTTTTGACCGATGGCGAAAAGCAGGCTGTGATCCAGGGCGAGCGCCTGAAGGTCGTGATCGAGAAGAAACCCTTCCGCATCATGGTCTACGACAAGGACGGCAGCCTGCTGCACGCCGACATTCCCGACCTTGCCTACCGCGAGGATAGCAACCGCCGCCGCATCCATGCCAGCCAGATCGAGGCCGATGACTGCTTCTACGGCTTCGGCGAGAAGTCCGGCGAGATCAACAAGGCCGAGAAATATATGAACATGGCGCCCGGCGACGCCATGGGCTACAACGCCAAGGAGACCGACTCTCTCTACAAGCACATTCCTTTTTATATCCGGCTGAACCGCGGCACAAAGCAGGCTGTCGGCTACTTCTACCACAACACGGCCGAGTGTGATTTCAACATGGGGCGCGAGAAGCGCAACTACTGGCATCGCTACTCGTCCTACCGCACCGATGCGGGCGATATTGATCTGTTCCTGATCGCAGGCCCGTCCATCCGCGAGATCATCGAGCGCTACACCGACCTGACCGGCAAGAGCGTCATGTTGCCGAAGGCTGCACTCGGCTACCTCGGCAGCTCGATGTATTACCCCGAACTGCCCGAGAACAGCGATGACGCGGTGCTGGATTTCATCGATACCACCCGCGAGGAGGGCATCCCCGCAGATGGGTTCCAGCTTTCCAGCGGTTATTGCGCAGTCGAGACGGCCGAGGGCATCAAGCGCTGCACCTTCACATGGAACCACAAGCGCTTCAAGGACCCGGCAGACTGGTTCGCCCAGATGGAAAAGCGCGGCATTGTCGTCTCGCCCAACATCAAGCCCGGCATGCTGCTGGTTCACCCGCTGCTGGACGAGATGAAGGAGAAGGGCATGTTCCTGCCCGCCTCCGATGACAACGCGGGCCTCGACGGTCTGGCTGTCGGTACATGGTGGGGCGGCCCCGGTCTCTTTGTAGATTACACGAAGGAATCCACCCGCCTGCACTGGAAGCAGTACATCAAGGACGCGCTGCTCAAGTACGGCTGCCGCTCCATCTGGAACGACAACTGCGAGTATGATTCCCTTGTTGATAAGGACGCCAAGGTCTATTTTGAGGGTAAGGGCGGCACGATCGGCACGATGAAGCCGGTCATGAGCAACCTGATGTGCCAGCTGTCCAATGAGGCCATCGAGGAATATGACCCCGACTGCCGTCCCTTCTCGGTCTGCCGCTCCGGTCACGCCGGCATCCAGCGGTATGCACAGGTCTGGGCCGGCGACAACCTGACCTGCTGGGATACCCTGAAATACAACATTGCCACGATTTTGGGCATGGCGCTCTGCGGCGTTTCCAACCACGGCTGCGACATCGGCGGTTTCTTCGGCCCCGCGCCGGAGGGTGAGCTGTTTGTGCGCTGGGTGCAGAACGGCATCTTCCAGCCGCGCTTCTCCATCCATTCGACCAACACCGACAACACTGTCACCGAGCCTTGGATGTACAGCGACAAAAAGCAGTACATCAAGGAGGCCATCGACTTCCGCTACAAGCTCAGCCCGACGCTCTACTCGTTGATGGAGCGCGCGCATGAGAACGGTCTGCCTATCTGGCAGCCCACCTTCGCGGTGTTCCAGAATGACCCCGCAACCTACGATGAGGGTGTCGATTTCATGTTCGGCGATTCTTTGCTGGTGGCCAATGTTGTCGAGAAGGGCCAGACCGTTCGCCCGGTCTACCTGCCCAGGACCGAAAACGAGAACGAGCGGTTCTACGACTTCTACACCCGCGAGGAATACGCCCCCGGCCAGACCGTTGAGGTGCCGGTCGACATCGCCAGCATTCCGCTGTTTGTGCGCAGCGGTGCCATCATCCCGATGAGCGGCAACGCCCTGCATAACCTGATGACCGAAAAGACCACGGCGCTGGACATCCTGATGGCCCCCGATGTAGATTCCGAGTTCACGCTGTATGAGGATGATGGCCGCACGAACGACTATCGCAACGGCGCTTACCTCAAGACGAAGATCGCTGTCAAGGCGGGCGTCAAAACGGTCGTGACCTTCACGAACGAGGGCAGCTATGAGACCGCCGTGGAGAGCATGTACCTTGACATGATCCACCGCGAGAAGTCCCCGTTCTATGTGCAGGTCGACGGCAAGGAGCTGCCGCACTTCCTGCACCGCCGCAAGTTTGAGCAGGCCGAGAGCGGCTGGTACTACAGCCAGCGCCTCAAGAGCGTCCAGATCAAGTACCCCAACCCCAAGCAGGATCACGAGGTGCTCGTATCCTTTGAGCAGTTTGATTTGATTGGGATGTAAAGGGGGAGGCGGCGGTGAGGAATCCCTCCGCCCTCGCTTCGCTCGGCCACCTCCCTTTGACAAGGGAGGCTTTAAAGGCCCCCTTGTCAAAGGGGGCTGTCCGCGAAGCGGACTGGGGGATTCCCCGCCGCACCTGCCCGCAATGACCACATATATCAGAAGGAGAGATACCATGTTCAAGAAAATCGCAGCTTTGGGTGCTGCGGCTGTGCTGGGGATCGGTCTGCTGACCGGCTGCGGCGCATCCGCCTCCACGGCCGATGCAGGCTACAGCGCACAGAATCCGCTGGTTCTTACGCTGGCCCACGGCCTGTCCGAGACCCACACCGTCCATATCGCCATGACCCAGTTTGCGGAGGAGGTCAACGAAAAGACCGATGGCCGCATTCAGGTCAAGATCTTCCCCAACGGCCAGCTTGGCAGCGAGAACGAGAACCTTGAGCAGCTGCAGGCGGGTGTTATCGCCATGACGAAGGTCTCCGCCCCCGGCCTTGCCACCTACAATGAGGCCTACAACGCCTTCGGCCTGCCCTACATTTTTAATGACACGGAGGATTTCTACCATGTCATGGACTCGCAGGAGATGCAGGACTTCTTCCTCTCGACTGGCGAGGACGGCTTTGTCACGCTGACCTACTACACCTCCGGCGCCCGCTCCTTCTACACGAAGGATAAGGCCATCCGCACCCCGGCAGACCTCAAGGGCCTGAAGATCCGCGTGCAGGATATGAAGAGCCAGACCGATATGATGAGCTACCTCGGCGGTATCCCCGTTGCCATGTCCTACGGCGATGTCTATACCTCGCTGCAGACCGGCATCATCGACGGCACCGAGAACAACGAGACCGCCCTGACCACCGGCAAGCACGGCGAGGTCTGCAAGGTCTACTCCGTTGACCAGCACGCCATGATCCCCGATGTGCTGATCATGAGCGAAAAGGTCTGGAAGACCATCAGCCCGGAGGATCAGCAGATTCTTCTTGAGGCTGCCCACGACTCCACCGATGCCCACAAGGTCATGTGGGACACCGCAGTCGAGGAGGCTGTCAAGGAGGCACAGGAGACGATGGGCGTGGAGTTCGTCTACGATGTCGATAAGGAGGCCTTCCGCGAGGCGACCCAGCCCATGATCGAAGCCTACGAAGAAGAGTATCCCGGCGTCAAGACGCTGATGGACACCATTGAAAAGGCAAGAGGGGAGGAGTAAGCCATGAAAAACACCTTTGCAACGATTAAATTCTGGATGGATAAGATCCTGAGCATCGCCTGTGCGATTCTTCTTTCCTTCATGACCATTCTGGTGCTTATTCAGGTATTCTCCCGCTATGTGCTCAACAGCCCCGTAGCCTTTACCGAGGAGCTTGTCCGCTACAGCCTGATCTGGACCGGCTTCATCGGTGCGGCCTACGCCTTCTCCACCCGTGAGCATATGTCGCTGACCCTCGTCCGCGACAAGTTCACCGGCAAGGCCCACACCGCCCTGCTGGTGGCCATTGACGGCCTGATCCTCCTGATGGCGATCTTCGTTTTCACGATCGGCGGCTTTAAGCTGGCTGTCTCTGCCAGCCGCGAGTTCTCGGCGCTGCTGGGCATCCCCCGTAGTCTGGTTTACGCCATCGCCCCGATTTCCGGTGTGTTCATTGTGATTGCGCAGATCATCAACATCTATGAGGACATCACCGGCGAAAAAGTAGAATCCAAGGAGGGTGCAGACAAATGAGTATCACCATGACCACCGTTATCCTTTTCGCTGTGTTCGGCGTGCTGTTGTTCCTCGGCGTGCCCATCTCCATCAGCATTGTGGCATCCTCTATCGTGACGGCCATGTCTACCCTGTCCTGGGATCAGATCACCTTTATCACGATGCAGAAGATGAACTCCGGTGTCGAGTCGTTCTCCCTGCTGGCTGTGCCGCTGTTTATTCTGGCCGGCAACATCATGAACAACGGAGGTATCGCCAAGCGCCTTGTCAACTTTGCGCAGCTGTTTGTCGGCAAGATTCCCGGCTCGATGGCACAGGCCAACATCCTCGGCAACATGCTGTTCGGCGCACTGTCCGGCTCCTCTGTTGCCGCTGCGTCCGCCATGGGCGGCTGCATCGCCCCCATTGAGGAGGAAAACGGCTACGACCCCGCCTACTCCGCCGCTGCGAACATCGCCTCGGCCCCCACGGGTCTGCTGATTCCCCCGACCTCCGCCTTCATCGTTTACTCCACCGTCGCGGGCGGCGTGTCCATCTCCACCCTGTTCATGGCCGGCTACATCCCCGGCATCCTGATGGGTCTGTGCTGCATGATCGTTGCGTTCATCGGCGCAAAGAAGGCCGGCATGAAGGCCACCGGCTTTGACCGCAGCCAGAGCGTGCTGAAAACCATCTGGGACGCAGTTCCGTCCCTGCTGCTCATCGTCATCGTCATCGGCGGCATCGTCTCCGGTGTCTTTACCGCCACCGAGGGCGCAGGCATCGCGGTTCTGTACTGCCTGATCCTCTCCATCATCTATAAGAGCATCGACTTCAAGGGCTTCCTTGGTATCCTGCTCAACTCCGCCAAGACGAGCGGCATCATCCTGTTCCTGATTTCCGCTTCCTCTGCTATGTCGTTCGTCATGGCGTACTCCGGCATCCCGGCCGCCATCTCCAACGGCCTGATGAGCCTGACCGACAACAAGTATATCATCTTCCTGCTGATGAATATTATTCTGCTGGTCATTGGCATGTTCATGGACATCACCCCGGCCATCCTGATCTTCACCCCGATTTTCCTGCCCATCGCCATCAGCTTCGGCATGACCGAGATTCAGTTCGGCGTTATGCTGATCTTCAATATGTGCCTGGGCAACATCACCCCGCCGGTCGGCTCTGTCCTGTTTGTCGGCTGCGGCATCGGCCATGTCTCCATCGAGCAGGTGACCTCCAAGCTGATCCCCTACTTTGTGGCACTGGTTGCCGCCCTGCTGGCCGTCACCTATATCCCGGCGCTCTCCCTCGGTCTGCCCAGCCTTATGGGTCTGATCTGAAGTAAATAAGCACCCGAGCCACCCCGCCCGCAGCACCACGCTGCCGGGCGGGGTGTTTTTTGTATGTATATATAATAAGGTAGAAGCCCATCGCACTGTAGGGGCGCATTCCATATGCGCCCGCAGACGGGCAGTTGTCTCCGGGGCGTCGGAGACGCCGCCTCTGCATTTTCCCTTTTCCAACACGACCGAACAAATCTTGCCCTTTGCGGCGCGCAACACCTGTGCAAAAATATCGACACAATTCTACATATAGTGTGCAGATGTGCAAGAAATCGCGCTGTATCTTACAAAGCCACACCGCACTAACCGTCAGGATGCACAATATAATGAGGTTGAAACATAGCAAATTGCCGAAAATGAAACGATTCAACGCAGGTACTTGAAATTCTCATACCAAAGAACTATAATTTTTCTCATAAAAGAAATGGAAATTAAATCCAGTGCATTATGTTTCCCATGCCCCCTACGCCAGCGATTGCGTGCGGACGCCGTGGAAAGCATAAGCCCAAAGGGTGTACACCCTTTGCTATTCCGCAGTTTACTGCGGAATAAAGTGTATTGAATGGATACAAGAGGAGGCAAGGCAGATGACGAAGTCAAATTCCATCCTGCACCGTGCGGCGGCACTGCTGGCCGCCCTGTGCCTGCTGGCAAGCATGGCTCTGCCGGTATATGCAGCGGAGACGGAGCCTGATTTTTCTGTTTCAAATTCGGAAACGATTCCGGGCGATGACAATACGGGAAATGGTGCTGATGGAACCGGGTCGGATATTTCTGTGTCGAATGTGGAAACGATTCAAAAGGACGCCGACACGACAAGCGAGGGCAGCAAAACAGAGCCTGAAATTTCTGTGCCGGAATCAGGAACGATTACAAACAGCGCCGACACAACAGACAAAGCTGCAGACGCGCCCCTTGCCGAGGGCGTGACTGGTTCAGAGAATACCGCCCCGGCAGACAATGCCGCTGCGGACAAGACCGCCGATGCGGATAAAACCGGCGAGGATTCCACCGGGAGAGAGGACGAAGCAGGCTTCTTGAACGAAGGCGATTCGGCTGATGATAGGACGCTTACGGCAGGAAATGCCAAAGAAAGTGATATTGTACTGTGTGCGGGCGATGCCACGGTGCAAGAAGGTACAAAGTACACATTCTACTTTGCACCGCCGACGAGCTGGAAGGATAGTCTATCAGAATCATCGACACTTACATGTTCCTTTAAGCGTGGCAATAACAATAGCGATCCGAATGGGCCGAAATATTGTGAGAAAAAAACAACGGCAAAACGCACTGCCGATTTAACGAAAGACGGTCGCCTAATTTATCAGGTAGATGTCTACCATAACAATGATGATGCAGATTCGCTATGTCCTTATGGCGGCTTTGTCTGGGTTAAATTTACACTGGATAATGACCATTGGGTTCAGATGAATGGAGAGCGGAAGAACAATGAGTGCTGGATGTTTGTTAAAGATATCGCCGACAAATGCCTTGACGGCAATAAACTGGCGGAAAGCAGCGGCGGAACGACGGTAAGCCAAGAGTACGACTACGACATTAATAAATGGGTTGACTACACCTCCATCATCCCCAAGCATGTCCGCTATGGCGACAAAACAATGACCCTGCTGAATAATTCCAGTGAAACACTGGATAGTGTCACCGTCACATTCTGGGAAAAGGGTGATAATGAAGTATTTACACAGGTCGGAAGTCAGCAGGTTATCCAGCCTTTGCAGCCGAACAACAAATCGAAAGACATTAAAATCCCCACAGACGCCTGCGCCTATGTAAGCTTTCAAAAATCGGATGGAGCGGGAAATAATACTTACATCGGCGGTAAGCAGTACTTCAATTTCTACAATGATGAAGCTGAAACAGAAAATATAGCAGTATTCCCATACGACCCTGTCACGCGCTATTGCCTGATATATACAAGCGATAATGATGTAAGGTGGAGCGCACCGGGCAGCAAAACCGTCTACTTCGATGCAACCTTCTCGGACATGTCGTACAACAATGACAATGCAAAAATCACCTACGGTATGCCGGACGCCAAAGGCAACCTGTGGTGCTACATTACCAGTGATGATAGCAGCAAACCAGCGATAACCTCGCAAATGGCTCGTGACGGCACCAGCGAGATTTGGTATGCCGATGTGCCGCAAGGCTATACAAAAATCCGCTTTGCATCTTGGGCGGTAGATAATGAAATCGCTGCACAAAATGGCGATGGCACTGCAATGCTTACCATTCCCACGGACAAAGACAAGCCATGCTTCTACGCCGACACCAGCGATGATGTAATCTACCAAGGCGGCGACCGCGGCGGCTATTGGGACAAGTTGGGGGCTGTCCGTGATGTAGAAAAAGGCAAAAAAGGAGAAAACGGAGAGACCAAGAGTATTGTAGATCTGGAAAGCAAGACTTTTAAGCCCCAGTCCAACACAAAGTATATCAGCACCACACTGTATGACTATTATACGGACTACGAACTGAACGGCAACAACCGCAATACATACATTTCTAACGAGACGGGCACACACCGCAGCTATGTTCCATTCAGGCAGTTTGACCGAGCGCTGAGTAATTATTATAGCAGCTATACAGGTAACCCAAAGGTTCAAAACCCGATTTATACAGGACATTTCCAACCTAATTATGATAATTGGGGAACGCTATTCTCAGACATCGCAGCAAACCTGAATCTGTACGGCTGGGACTATAAAGATGGGGGCGATGGAAGTGCCTACACGCATTTTATGGCCGTCAACAACTCAACCATAAATGTAGATGGCAAAGGTCCATTTTACAATGCAACCTTCCAGGGCTTGGTTGGAAACCAAATGGTGAACGGTATGCCGGTCATGGCCGGTACTACACTTGCAGAGCCGCACTTCAACGAAGCGTTTTTAACCGGCACAAACGCTGAAAAAGCCGTGCTGGGCAAGGTGTACAAGGATGTTTCCTTCCCATTTACCCAAAAACCTGTCTTTACGCAAATGGAGGGTGATTCCGAAAGTAAAGCTCAGTACTGGTACTTTGACAGTAATGAGCGGTCGCTGTATCTGAAGCAAGATACTGCCAACAGCAGCAAGTACTATCTGGAAGCAACGGAGAAGACTGACAGAGATAGCAGTGGAAACCCGATTTATACGGATGACAACTCACAGAACCGTGGCTCGAATAACAGCACAAAAGATGATAACAATAACCAGCCCCGTGGATTTGGTTTCTTCCCATTTAATCAAAAGATGGGGACGGAGAATCCCAGTGTAAACAAATACAACTACGGCTTTGGTGCCAAACTGCAATTTGACTTTACATTGACGGATGACGGTCAGGTTCAAGTAGGGGATAATCCCAATGATAAAGTCCCCATCAAGTTCTTCTTCTCCGGTGACGATGATGTGTGGGTCTACATTGACGGCCAGCTGGTGCTGGATGTCGGTGGCGCGCACGGTAAAGCGTCCGGCCTGCTGGAATTTGGGGATAATGGAACAGACAACACCGTAACCCCCTATGTCAGCTCCAACAAAGCAGGCGGTGCGACTTACACAACAAACGTAAACAACAAAACCGTCTACTTCAACGGCAAAGAAGTCAAATTCGAGAAGCAGGGCAAAATTCCTGATAAGGACGATAAGGAGAAAGAATTCACCCTCGACAAAGGCACCACCCACACCCTGACCATGTTCTACATGGAGCGCGGCATGTGGGAGTCCAACATGGCGGTGGCGTTCAACTTCCCCGACCACAACGAGCTGCAGGTTGAAAAGCAGGTCGATGTTTCGGGAGTAAACGATCTGTTCAAGGACAGCTTCCAAAACCAGAAGATCTTCACCTTCAACATCAAGAATCTGGCCACCCACTACGTCCCAAAAGGTACTTCTTACGAAGAGGGTGAAACCAAAGCACTCCCAGAAGAAGCCTATAAAGACGCTCAAAAACCATCCGACACCTCCGCCAGTCTGACCTATGCACCGGAACCACCAGACAAAAAGGACGGAGACCTCGCCGTGCGGTGGTCAGCCACAAGGGATGACCCAACCAGTGCGCACCGAGAGCAGCGCCGCGGCACCCTGCCGCTGGATTCACCAATCAATATAAAAGACTTCAGCTACCTGACCTTTGATGTCTATGTGGAGGGCGATAAGGCCGATACCTGCGCCTTGGGCAACCTGTATGTGGAGCTTTGGGATACAGAAAGCCACCAAAAAGGCTGTATCAACGGCAAGGGCCTGCAAAGCAGTGATGTCTACGGTGCGGCAATCGGGCTGCATCCGGGGCAGTGGTACACCATACGGCTGCTGCTGAACTCTCTGGAAACCACCAGTAAGGGTTTCAACAATACTCTCCAACGTATCACAGTCGGTGATAACTTTGCGCGTAGCATTTACCTGCGCAACTTTACATTCCGCAGCGCGCCGAAGGAGCAGACAAAACCAGGCTTTACGACCGAGCAGTACGACATCCCAGACTATAACTCCGCCAAAAGCGGAAATCTGGAAAACGCAACATATGCCGTGTTTTCCTCCGACCGTGGCAATGGGGATGTTGTGGATGAAGACGGCCAGTTCCTGCTGCAGGCCGGTGAAACGGTCACCTTTAAGGATCAGTTCCGCCGCGGCAGCTACATAGCCCTGCAGGAGCAGGTTGATCCGAATCTGTATGATACATTCTGGACGGTCTACGAAAATGATGCACCGGTGACAAATGTAAGCGGTGCGAGTAAGTATGTGATGACAGACACGAATATCAAAAGTCTGGAGAATGTTGAAGGCACTGCCCCGAAAGATGGCCGGACGGAGAAGGTGATTGACGGAAACGATAAAAACGGAAACTCAATCACGAACGCATATAGCAACATATCTATGAAACCGACTGATAATACGCTCGTTTTCCGCTCCTACAGCGATACGGCTGACAAAGACGAGTTGACCAAGCTGAAGGTGGTTTTCACCAACAAGGTCAAGACCGGCAAGCTGATCATACGCAAGGAAGCGGCCCCGGATGAAACGCTGGAAGGAAAGACATTTAAATTTACCGTCAAGTTCAGCGATGTCGGCGGCCAAGGCCTTGGCGGGGATATTCTGGAACAAAACTACTACTGTACAGTGACAGAGCAAACAAATGGTCAAGAGTACGGCGAAGTCGTAATTGACAGGATTCCGGTCGGTACACGGTTTGTTGTGTCGGAAGATGCGTATCCGGGCACAAGCCTGCAATCGGTGAACATCACGGGCGGCAAAGACTGCGCCATTACCGAGGACGGCAAAAGGGTGCGCGGTTCTGTCGTGGAGGACGATGCCAATGTAGCAACAGCAACATTTGTCAATACAAAGCGCCAGCTGATCGACATAGAGGTTACAAAGCAGTGGCAAAAGCAGGACGACACGGTAATTAAAGACGGCCTGCCCACTGCCATTTACCTGAAATTGCAGCGCACCAAAACACCGGGCGAGGAAACCAGTTGGGAGAATGTCCAGACGGTCAAGAAGTTGACAGACAGCTACAGCGGCTGGGTTACAAAGTTTACCGGCTTGGACAAATTTGATGTGAAAGACGATCCCCATGTGAATTACACCTACCGCGTACTGGAAAGTGCAACGGAAGATGGAACATTCTACGGCGGCTCTGCAAACAATGTGATTGAGATTGGCGGCAAGAAATACACGATTCTCAAGAACACAGTACAAGTTCAAGAGAGCAGTACAACCCCCTTGAAGCTGACCTTGATTAACCAACTGCAAGATGCCAAGTATAACCTGAACATCACAAAGCAGGACGCCGAGGATAAGACAAAGCTGGGCGGCGTGGAGTTCAAGCTGGAAAAACTGGGCGCGGATGGTAAGCCTGATACGGCATTTACAGCCGAAACGAAAGCAACATCCAGTGAAGATGCGGATAAAGGCAAGTGCAGTTTTGCGAACCTGACCCCCGGCAGCTACCGGCTGACCGAAACAAAAACCGCCGAAGGCTACACCCTGCTGGCTGATGCCATCAGTTTTGAACTGACAACGAATGGAGAGTGCGTGCGCGATGCTACTGACTTTGGCGATGTGCAGTACGATTCCACCACGGGCGTGTACAACATTGCCCTGACGATCAACAACCGCAAAAGCTTTGAGTTGCCGCATACGGGCGCGGATGCACCCAGCCTGTGGCTTTTGATAGGCTTGCCCGCGCTGGTGGCTGTGCTGCTGGTGCTGGTGTTCCGCTACAATAAGAAAGGGGGCCGGCGTCAATAACGAAGTCACCCTCTACACAAACAAATTTTAAGAGAAAGAGGTACGAAGCAAGATGAAACTGAAACGCTTACTCACCGCAGCCCTCAGCGCCGTCATGGCCCTAAGCGTCTGCGCCCTGCCCGCAATGGCGGATGATAGCGGCACGCCGGCAACGACCACCCCCCAAAAGACCGCAAGTGTGATTGATACCGGTAAAACAGGTTCTATTACAATTTATAAGTACAACAAAACAAACACAACCGCACAAGGTGAAACGGGTACTGGTGAAACCCAGACCCCGCCTGCAGGAGCAACGGCACTTCGTGGCGCGGAGTTTACAATTTATCAGGTGGAAGATGCAACTTGGCTGGAAAAGTATTATGGCGGGAAGGAATTAGCTACAGGAGAAAAGACCCCTGAAGTTGATGATTACTTCAATAAAGATACTAACGGACAAGTTATAAGCTATGAGGCTGCTAATTTAGTTGATGGCATTGCAGCTAAGGCTAAACCGTCGAAAGTGACAGATGAGAACGGCTATGCAAAGTTTGATAATTTGGATTTGGGTTTGTATTTGGTTATCGAAACTAAAGTGCCGCAGTCTGTTGTGACAGCAGTTACCCCGTTTCTGGTTTCTGTTCCTATGACGAGAGTGCAGACTGGTAACACGGCAACAGAAGGTCAGTTGAAGGAGTGGCTTTATGATGTTACTGTTTACCCGAAAAACAGCACTGTCAAGGGAACGATTTACCTTGAGAAAAAAGGCGTGATCGGCAATGACAAGGCTCGTATGACCGCACTGCCGGGCGTGAAATTTAAGCTTGAGCGCCTGAATGATGGCGTTGAACTTACAACAGCAGCGGCCGCTGACTGGACATTGATTAAACCGGCTAAAAAGTCAACCGAGGAACAAAAAGAATATTTTGTGACGGGTTCTGAGGGTAAAATTGAGGTTGCAGACCTGACGCCGGGCACTTACCGTTTTACGGAACTTGGGTATGAAACAAATCAGGATAACAAGTACATTGTAAACGGTGACGATAGTTATGTATTTGTTGTTGGTAAGGATGGAAAAACGGTTTCGAAGCCGACAGGTGCTGCTTACACGAGCAATGAGGATTATGAAGTAAACAACGCAACCACTGGTACAGTTAAGGTTTATAACTATGCACCCGATGTCGATAAGCAGGTGCAAAAACACGGGGATGCAAACACTTGGCAGGATGCTGCCGATTATAATGTTGGCGATAAGATCCCGTATAAGATTACGGTTACTGTTCCGGAAAACATTGCCCGTTTGAAGACTTTTGTCGTGAAGGATACGCCTACAAATCTGGATGATGATAAAAGTACCATTCAGGTTCAGTATGTTGATGGCGCTAACACAACCACACTGACTCAAGGTGCCAGTGAAACCCCGGGGGCAATTAAAGAGATTAGGGAGATTGCCGGTTCTAATGGCGACAAAGGCTTTGAAATCGAGTTTAATCCTGCCCAAATGGCAACTTATGCAGGGGGAAAAATTGTAATTACATATTCGGCAACACTGAAAGGTACCGCAGTGTCTACCACAGCTGGCAATACGAATAAAGTTTCTTTGATCTATTCGAACAAGGTTAAAACGAACAATACCCCTGAAACGGAGAACGATAAAAAGCAGGTTCAAGACGAAACGGTTGTGTACACCTTTAAGATTAAGATCAACAAAACCAATGAAAACGGAACGGGCTTGAATGATGTAGAGTTCGACCTGTACAAAGAAGTCCCGATGGGCACAACCAATGCGATCACTGGCAACCAAGCTGAGGTATTGGGTTTGGGCAGCAGCAAATCTTGGCTCAAGGTTAATACGCAGCCTCTGAAAACGGTCACAGTTGGCAGTGAAGACGGTATTCTTGAAGTAAATGGCTTGGCCAATGGCACTTATAAAATTGTTGAAACCAAGACCCTGAAAGATTATAACTTGCTGAAAGAGCCGGTTGATGTTACCCTGAGCATTGCGTATAAGACCACATGGACAAAAACAGACAATTACAATAAGGGTGTCTGCGTAAAAACCGAAGTGACGAAAGCGCAGGAAAACTTTGCAACAGGTCGGACGCCGACAACTGGCGAAACAATGAATGAAGGAACCCAGAGCGGTGAAAATGGTATCGGCATGATCTCGAAGACCATCATCAACCGCAAGGGCTTCAACCTGCCCACTACCGGTGGCTTCGGCACGCTGCTGTTCAGCGGTATCGGTGTGCTGCTGGTGCTGGCTGGCGTGAGCGTGCTGTTCAGCCTGAAAAAGAAGAACAAGCGTGTGTAAGCCGCACAACTTTAAGACCAAAAGCAAAATAGAGGGGTAATCCATAGGGGAAGGACCGGAAACGGTACTTCCCCTATGGGTGGTTGTGGACATTGCCGATACCCGCAAGGGGAGAGGCGGCTAAGAAGAGGACAGGGATTTTTCGGCAGTGCCCTGCGAGCCGTCGGGTACGCCGCCCCCTACAGCCAAAGGGGTGCCGAGGGCGCCGCCCCCCCTACGGCTGAATGGGCGTCCGCTGCTAAAAGCCTGCGCGTTTACGCGAAAATAACCCCCAAAACCATTACAGAAAGGCTCTTTCCTATGGATACCACTGTCAAATTAAAGCTAGGCTTTGCGGCGCTGATGATCGCTTCGGGCATCGGCGTGGCCATGTACCCCGTCATCAGCAATGCGGTGGCGCAGCGTCACGCAAGCTCTGTCATTGAAAGCTACAACGATACCGTGCAGACGATGGACACCGAGAAAATTGACGCCGCCAAGGAGGCCGCGCGCCGCTACAATGAACAGCTTAGCAACGCCATTGACCGCGATGCTGCGGGCGAGGCCACCGACACCGGCACAAGCTATGTGGACATGTTGGATGTGGGCGAGAGTCTGGGCTACATTACGATCCCGAAAATTGATGTCAATCTGCCGATTTATGAGGGCACCAGTGATGATGTGCTGCTCAAGGGCGTTGGGCATCTGGAGGGGTCCAGCTATCCGCTGGGCGGCGCGGGCACACACAGCGTGCTGACCGGCCACCGCGGTCTGGCCGAGGCGGTGCTTTTTACCGATCTGGACAAGCTGGGCGAGGGCGACCACTTTTACCTGCACATTATGGACGAGGTGCTGGCCTATCAGGTCGATCAGGTCAAGGTCGTGGAGCCGGAACGCACCGAGGATCTGGAAATTATCCCCGGCGGGGACTACTGCACGCTGGTCACCTGCACGCCCTACGCCATCAACACCCACCGTATGCTTGTGCGCGGCACCCGCGTGCCGTATAATGGAGAGGACGAGGAGACCGCCACGCCGCAGACCGTGCAGTATCAAGAACTGCACACCGGCAATGTTGTCAAGCGTATGGTGGACGCATGGCCGTGGATCAGCGTGACGGGCAGCCTTGTCATCGGCGGTGAGGCACTGCTTTTGCTGCTGCTGTTGCACCGCTGCAAAAAGCGCGAGGAGGAAGACTGATGAAGCGCCTGTTTTTGCAGATTTTTGCATGGCTGGCGATACTGCTGGGCGTTGGGCTTATGCTGCAGCCCACGGTCAGCCAGTATCTGGCGGCGCGGCAAAGTACAAAAACCGTACAAAAATTTGTGCAGGCTGCCGAAGCTGCCGCCCCCGCCGTGACCGAAACCACAGACAACGCCGAGCCTGCCCGCGCTTACCCCGAACTGTACGATGCCCTGCAAGCCTACAATGCGCAGATTTTTGCCGAGGGACAAAGCAGCTTGAAGGATCCTTTTGCCTACGAGACGCCCGCCTTTGACCTGACCGGCTACGGCCTGCCCGATGATATGATCGCCGCGCTGTGGATACCGCGCCTGAAGCTGGAGCTGCCTGTCTACCTTGGCGCCAGCACGGCCAACATGGCCCGCGGCGGCGCGCTGCTGGGGCAGGACCTCCCGCCCTACGTCATCGTGCGCAACGACACGCTCCGTTTCGCGGGCATCAACAAGATCGGGCTTGCGCGCCGCGGCTTTTCGCACGAACGCATCGCCGAGATCCACGACGCCTGCCGCATCCTCTTCCAGAGCGGCTTGAACTACCTGAACGGTTGCGACGAGGTCGAAAAGCAGGTTCCGCAAAGTCCCGAGCGCGATACGCTCCTCGAATTCATCCGCACCTCGAAACGCGGCATCATCAAACCCTACGAATCGCGTTGCAAAGAGGAGTAAATTTTGCGTATAAATATTGGTATATCGGAATTTTTCACTATATTTGCGGTGTCGAAAGACAGCGTGAAGGGTAAGGGGACGGGCAGTCCCCTTATTTCATACTTACACCGGACCGAAATTCAACGACTATGATAGAGACGAAAAAGATAATCGAAGCGGCGGAACGTCATTTGGAAGGCTCCGATATGTTCGTGGTGGAGTGCACCTCGACCCCGGGCAACGAAATCGAACTGACGATCGACAGCGACACGTCGGTCGGCATCGACGCCTGCGCGGAGTTGAGCCGCGCCGTCGAGGCGCAGTTCGACCGCGACGAGGAGGATTTTTCGCTGACGGTCATGTCGGCCGGCATCGGCTCGGAGCTGAAAAGCCTGCGCCAGTACCGCAAACTCGCCGGCAAATCGGCCGAGGTGCTGCTCACCAGCGGCGTGAAGATACTGGCCAAGCTGGAGGAGGTCACCGACGAAGGCATCACCCTCTCCTACGAGGAGAAGCAGGCCGTCGAGGGCAAAAAGAAGAAACAGTTGGTGAAAGTCACGCGCAGCTACCCCTTCGATCAGATCAAGTACACGAAGGAGTGGCTGGATTTCAAGTAACAATTAAAAATCAGATAAAGCACACAATGGACAATCTCAATCTCATCAGCAACTTTGCCGAATTCAAAGAGCTGAAGAACATCGACAAGTCG
>ERZ791830.1239-NODE-1239-length-17167-cov-3.180517_pt1 | contig 17167 bp, 10 predicted proteins | sample MGYA00509945_ERZ791830 | MGnify/ENA primary metagenome ERZ791830 (study PRJEB30046, sample SAMN00792021) | human gut metagenome | study: EMG produced TPA metagenomics assembly of the A metagenome-wide association study of gut microbiota in type 2...
GGTCTGTTTGCCGTACTCAAAAATCACGCTTTCTGCATGAGTCCGCTTCGCTTGAGCCGAAAAATGCTGATGTTCGGCACCCCCGGATTTCCCTACTTTAAAAAGAAAAGTGCTGCTGCAAATATGACTTGATTTTGCAGCAGCACCTCTTTGGTTTTTATTCCGCTTGCTTTGTGAATGTGAGCACCGTGCCTTCAAAGAGAGGGCGGTACTTGTAGACATTCTCGTTGCGACTGAACGTAAGAGCTGCGTATGGCGCATAGGATTCATTTCCATCGCCGTCTTTTCCGTCGGTGAAGCGGAGATCTCCGAACTTCTGCAGTCTTACGTCTCCCTCAAAAATGAGTTTTCCGTTTTCAGTGACGATCATATGCGGTTTATCACCTGAAACCTCGATCACGGCTTTGATGTCGTCGTTCTTCCATACGCCGTACAGTACGCTTTGATCTATCGGTACATTGATCATGTCGTCACCGTCATACGGACGCACAGGCTGCGTACGGCTTTCCCGAAGCTTTCCGCAGTCCTCGGGAGTTATCAGTACGGACATGAGGATCACTCCTCCGGGGCGCATCGGTCTCCGACGCGCTCGAGGATCATCGTACCATACGCGATGGTCAGACAGCCGTTCTCATCCACAGGTATTTCGGCGAACGGGTCGACCGTCTCTCCGAGGACCTCGCCTTTGACTTTGGTATCGTAGTAAAACTTACCGTCCTTCTCTTTCCAGGTGGTCTGCTCGATTGCGGCGAAACCGTCCTCGTCGATCACGGCGCCCTGCGACTTCGCGAGCTCGATTTTGTCCTCGGGTACGCGCATCAGCGTTTTCATGAGGCCGTCCTCGGTAAATTGGGTTATGCTCATGAGCAGCATGATGATTTCGTCAGCGTGATCTCCCACCGGCAGATTTTCCGGCGTGTAGGACGCCATGCCGTTGAGGGTGGGGAAGAGCAGCTCCTTGACTTTCCATTTTCCGATAATGTTCATTGTAGTTTCTCCTCTCTGTTGGTCGTTTTATCGTTGATCCCGAAGGCGGGTTATGCCCGGGGGGTCTCGGATTTCGGTGTGCGGACGCCGGTCAGCAGGTACTGCTCCCACAGGAACCACTTGCCGTCGGAACCACGCTGACGCAGCTTTATCGGGTGCGGGGAATACGCTCCGCCGCAGGGGATGAAGAGCTTCATGCAGCCGGGCTCCTCGTTTGAAACGTGGTTCGACCCGATGACGAGCGTATATGGCTGGCTCGGCGTATAGTTGTTGTCAGGCGTCGAGCCGGAGAAGCAGGTGAAGGGCAGATGCGGTTTCCGTCTTGAAGCTTCCGGGTTTGGAACATATTAATTTCCGCTCAGCAAATCGTACACTTGTCAGCCATTACAGTTCTCCTTTTCATTTCCCGAAAGAACCGACTTATTTTTTGATTTTTCTGCCCGCAAGAGAATAGAATGCGTCGGTTAACTCTCTGCCCGCGCTTATCGGGGCGTGTACTGAGCTGCCGTCCGAAAAAGCAAACGATGTGTTGTATGTGGTTTCGTCAAGAACATATACGTCGCTTTCCGACGGCGCTTCATATGACAGAACATCGCTTATAAGACATCTTTCCCTGACTGTTCGGAGTATTTCCTCTGCTTCTTCGGTATCGACAGGAATCTTTTCCGCTTTCGTATGATATCCTACGCAATCTGCCGCACAGTCGAAGGACAGAAACCAGTTGTCTTCCGTTTTTTCGAGACTGAACGAGTATGATGAGGAATGATCCATGCAGCCACGGCTGATATTGACCTCAGTCAGGAATTGTGCCCCCGCAAGCCCATAAAGGCAACAGTTGAGCTCATCCGGCACGGGGAGGGATGAGTTGATCCTTCTCCCGCCGGCAAGGCTGAAATCCGTGAAATACACACTCCGATCGGTAATACCATCGACATCCTCCGGCGGCTCGGCATATCCGCTTGCCGCAGAAATCAGGTCATATTTCGCTATAATTCTTATCACATCGTTTGTTTCCTCATTTGACAGCCGGATATTCTCAGACTTCACGGGAGAACCGTCCTCTCCAAAAGAACATTCGCATGAAAAGTACCAACCATCGCCGCCTTTTTTTAGAGTGAAGGAATGTGAGCGCCATGGTTCGGTGTCCTTTAGACGGATAAATACCGAGGTAAGCTTATTCTTTATCGCTATCAGCTCGGCTTTTTCAGCGGCTTCATAATATCTGTCGGCAAGGTCGCGCAGGCAGTCAATAGCTCTGCCGCAGAGCTCGGTCTCTTTATCGATGCTGTTTCCGTCGGTGAAGGTCATTCCGGAGCTGCGCATCGGCGCGTCGGCCGCATTAAAGATGCGTATTGGATTGCGGTATTTCCGCAATCGCCCGAGCTCGTCTTCCTCGCGGAGGATCTCAAGGAATTCCTCCGCTTCCTCGGTCGGTATCGGGAAGGAACTGAAGGATGTGTAACAGTCCTCCCGGCTCTTGACCCAGCAGCTTGCGGAAAAGAGCCAGTTTTCATCCTGTTTTCGCAGCGCGAAAGCATACACCGGATTGCTTGCCATGCCATAGTAGGAGGTATGGAACGAGATGATATCATCGACCGTGTATTTCCTGCTCCCTCCACAGCCGAACAGCGCGGATACCGTAAAAACAGCAGACATTATTATCACCGCCCTCAATAATCTTCGGCATTTCATAGCGTCAGGACAGCGGTTTACCGCACTCGGGGCAGAACTTCGGCGGCTTTGCCTGATTCTCCGGGGTGCAGCCGCAGGACACGCAGCGCACCGTTTTAGGAGCCGGCCTCGCGCATCCGCAGTTCTCGCAGAATTTTTCCGACTGACCCTCAGAACCGCAGGAACGGCAGACCCATGTCTCATTGACAGAAGTCCGAGCCGCATCCGCCTCAACAGGCACGGTTTTCAAAGCACCGCAGTTGTCACAGAATTTAGCCCCGATGGTCTTTGAACCGCAGGAGGGACAAACCCATTCCCCGCCGCCCGGTTGGGGAGCGGGTGCGGAGACGGGACGGTCATATTCAGCGCGGATCCGGTTCATCGTTCCGTCGCCGTCAAAGACACGATAACGATTGCTGCGGCGCATCAGTATATCCGCAAGCTCGCGCATTTTCTGCTCGTATTCGCGGTAGAGGTCGGTGAAGCGGCTTTCGGGACGGTTTCCGTCACTCAGTTCAAGTTCAATCTCGTCAAACCACGGGGAATCAACATGGATTGTAATGTTGAATTCATAATCGCACTCGTAACGGGGCGGATGGCAGCTCTTCTCGTTGCCCTCGGAATCCTTACAGAAGATCTCCTCCTTGTTTTCCTTGATGTCCGTTTCAACATTCCTTACCTGTGAGAAGCTGATAAGATCCGGGTTGCCGCTGCGCCAGTTTGAAAGCCTCGTGACGATGAAACGCTCCCTTATCGGGTCAATATAAACTTTCTTGCTTCCGTCAAAGGTGACAGTCGGCAAGAAATCATCGAGCCGCCGCTTGTTATCTTCGCGGTAGGCGAGCTGCTCCTTTATCTCAGCGACTGTTGAATTCCTGCGATCGCTGAAAAACGGGGAGAGCTTTCCTGCGCAGTCCTTGCAGAGGTTGCCGTCCTCGAGCTTGCGATTCCCGAGAAAACCGATCTTGGCACCGCAGACGTCACAGTATTTTTTGTCGAATAATCCCATTATAAGGATCCTCCTTGTTTTTTGTCGGCCGTCAGCACGACCCATTTGGCGTTATCCGCATCGAGACTGTATCCGCAGAACGAACAGCAGTGTTTTTCGTCAGGAATGAAATTGGCTCCGCAGGACGGGCAGTCCTTTTCGATGAAAAGCTTTCCGTCCGTCTTTCTTTTATCGGGGTGTCTTGCTCTTTGCAGAGTGAGTGTTCTTCCGGTTTTTTTCGTGTACGGTTTTTTGTTTTCAGGGAGATACGTTTCGCTTACGCAGACATCGGCGGTTATCGTGGTTGTGTCCTCCGTGTTGACGACTTTTTTCAGAATGATCGTACCTACGCTGTAGTCAAGCAGCTCATCGCTGCCGGCGGCCTTGTAAAGAGCCTCGGTTATGCAGGATCGGAGGTAGTTTTCCGAATAAAGCTCAATCCGCTTCGTCAGCTTATCGTGCCTCAGCTTCCGGGCAAACGCCAGAGCCGTCAGTGCCGCGAGCACCAGAATCGCCGTGCCCACACCTGCCGCCAGGGATATCTCGGTATCCTTTATCAGGTAGAGGCAGAGAAATTCGGAGAGAAACAGTACCGTCATGCACCCGAGCAGCAGCAGAAACTTTCTGAGATTGTTCCCGATATGCTCGTAGATCTCAAAAACCTCGGTCTGCCAGTCGTAAAAATCCGTTTGAATCCTTGCGCCGCAGTATTCGCAGACTACCTGCTGACTGCTGAGCGTGACCTCGGCACCGCATGACGGGCAGATCACCTTGGCTTTTCCGGCATAGAAGGTTTTTTTGCCGTTACCGCAGTCAACCGTCTGAACATGCCGCGACTGAAGGACTCGCAGACAGGCGTGCTTTCGGTAGATCTCGTGCTCGACCTCAGAGTTCTTCGCGGAGATCAGGCGCTCAAGTGCGCAGCACTCAAGCTCGGCTTCACGCCATTCCCTACCGTCGTCCTCCCATGTCCGGAACCCGATTTTCTGTCCCGGACTGAGGTCAGCCACGCGGATGTCACGGTAAAGGCTGTGCCTTGCGAGACTGTCGATCTGGAGCTCGATGCTTCTGCGGAAGGTTTTATCCATTCTGATCGGCAGCAGGCTTTTATCCGCTTTGGCAAGGGGGCACAAAACATTTTCATATGCGTTTCGGATATTGCGGCGCAGTCCCATATTTGCAAGCGGCGTTTCACGCTTTGCGAGAAGTCTTTCATACTTCGCCTTTTTCCTGTTTTTCGCAAGAAAGCACGAGAAATCGATATCAATGATCTTTTCGCCGATATAATACGCACAGATCACGGCAAAGGCTGCCGCTATCCAGAATGCATCTGACAGACTCATAACTACCTCTTGTTCTTGTTATTACCGCTTTTTTCCCCGGCTTCTTCTTTTTTGCCCGGTGCCACAACGCTGTGTGTCATCACCACAGTCAGAAAACCGCCGACAACAACAGCCATACAGTACAGAAGGAAATCCGCAGGATTGCCTTCCGGAGCGAGCTTATACTCGCCCTTTCCGGTTCGATAGACCTCGACCGTGACCTTGTCCCCGGAGCTTATATCTCTGTAGAAAGTATCCTTTCCGGTGTAGGTCTTTCCTTCGACGTCAAATGACAGCTTGGCTTCGTACTTCCAATCGGTTGTGTTGCCGTCGGAGTCCTTTATCGCGATTGGCTCGTAATCCTGAACGACTGCGCTGACCTCCCGCACGTCGTCGGAGTTCTTGTACTCATGGCTTGCGGTTCTGCTCGAGACGATGCCGCAGACGCCTGCCACAAACAAGGCAAAGCAGAGCAGCAACGCCAGATAAGAATAAATATCTTTCTTCGGGGGGTTCGGTTTTTCATTCATTGTGACTCCTTCTCGGCAGAATCGGGTAAAGGGACTTGAGAAGCGCGCAGATGGCTTTCTCGCTCGTTCTGCCATATTTCGCGGACATCCTGCCGCCGTCCGCTGTTTTCCGGCATACCGTCAGGCTGCTGCCGGTTTTTATATTCTCCACGGTACTGCCGGGGTATATGTCGGAGTATTCCGTGATGGTTTCTCCGTTGAACAGCACCATCGGGGGGTCGCTGAAGCTATAGGAGTTGCCCGGCGAACCGTAGTCGTTCTCTGCCGTGACACTCGGAAGAGAGTACTTGACGCCGACATACCGGGCAATCGTACAGCCCTCTGCCGATGTCATGATGCCGAGAGTGCCTGCGATGACCGCAGCCACTACGGTGACGACGAGCGGTCTTGCAAGTTTGCATGTATTATTTTTATTTTTTACTCCTAATTTGCAATAGCAACTTCCGATCGCTTAACGATTGAAAGACGTACCGAGCATCTTGTGATACCATTATAATGCATATTCCGACTCTTGTCACTGTCACAAGGGACAGTTGTTTCGTTGAAACAAAAAATTCTCCGGAGGAAAGTCATCATTTTGGGGACGGAAGGTGCGGACAACGAATTATGTCATGTTGACAGAATGTTGCTCTGACAACTCACGCTCTGCTCCTGCCGTAAAGCTGCGTATTTCTCCCTCTGCTGCCTATAACGGCTGTAAATGTTTTTGCATGCCGTGTGCAGCCAATCATCGGCGCCGAGAATAATCGGTATACCCACACCGAAACTGTTGACATAAAAGGTATACTATGTTAATATATGCTTGATGACGGATTCTTTCGGTTGGATTGCCCGAAAGAACATCAGTATTAATCACAAGGAGGTACACTAATGAAGAGAAGAGTTTTGGCACTATTGCTGACTCTCGTTATGCTCGTCAGCTGTTTTCCGATGAATTTGATCGCGAAAACAAGCAGCAGCATAGCAGGCACAGCCGACGGGCCTCTTTCCCTCACGGCACGCGAAAGTAAAAGCGGCTTTGCGACCGGACGTGAAGGCAAGGGTTCGACTGCGAACACACATCATGGAAAGCTGAATACCGACAGGTTCGAGCTTTCAAGCACCCCCTTCTCCGAAAACGATGCCGCCGCATCGTTGAGAGCCGGCGACGAGGTGACATTCATAGTTGTTTTGAAGTCCGCCTCATTGCTTGGAAACTACTCTGTAAGGGAAATTTCCGAAAGAACAGAGGCAGTCAAGTCTCAGGAGTCGAAACAAATCAAGGCGATTGATTCTGCGAAAAAGCAGGCAGCCGAGGCTCTCGGCAAATCAAAGCACGAGTTTGGTTTTGATTATACGGTTGCAATGACAGGCTTTTCCGTCACGACCGCATACGGCAACAGGAAAAAGCTTGAGGCACTCAACGGTGTTGAAAGCGTTTATGTTGCACCGACTTTTGCTTTGCCGGAAACGGATTATGATCTTGCACCGCTCACAAACAACTCTTCAACGATGATCGGTTCGGACATACTCAACAATTCCGGCTACGGCGGAAAGGGCATGAGAATAGCGATTCTTGACACAGGAATCCTTGTTACACACCCGAATTTCGCCGCATTGCCCGATGACAAGCTTGATGACCCTATCACAAGACAGAGCGTCGATGATATTTGGTATACGCTCAATGCGGGCAAAAGCACCCCGAAGCTTAATCGCTCGTATTACAACACGAAGCTTCCGTTCATCTTCAATTATGCCACAGCTGATTTTGACGTATCGAACACATATGCAGGTTCGGATCACGGAACGCATGTTGCAGGTATTGCTGCGGCAAACAAGATTGAAGGAAGTAAGGCTGTCGGTGTTGCTCCGGACGCACAGCTTGTCGTTATGCAGGTTTTCCAGTCCGGCGGCGGTGCAGGTTGGGCAACAATACTTGCCGCAATGGAAGACTGCGTAAGGCTTGAAGTCGATACCGTAAACCTTTCACTCGGTGCTGCAGCAGGCTTTACCGATGTTCCCACCATGATGGAAACGATGAACAAATTCCTCGAATCCGACATTCAGATTATTATCGCTGCCGGCAACGATACAAACAATGCATACGGCAACAGGTGGGGCATGAACATGTCTCTTCTTCCGAACCCCGATACCGGTCTCGTCGGTACTCCGTCAACGTACAGTGCTGCCATCTCCGTTGCTTCCGTTGATAACGACGGTTACGAACAGCTGTACATCACTGTCGGCGGGGCGGATTTCGGCTATCAGGATACAGCGGCAACCTCTGCAACAAGCTTCATTGCAAATTTCAGAAACCGTGAACTTGAATATGTTATGGTTCCCGGTTACGGCACTGAGGCAGATTATGCAGGCATTGACGTAAACGGTAAGGTCGCCGTTGTTTCACGAGGAGGCAATTCTTTCCCTGAAAAGCAGAGCATAGCTCAGGCTAACGGTGCAATTGCATGTGTCGTTTACAACAACACCGTGGGCATTGTAAACATGCAGATAAATGACGGTGCGGGCAATATCCCTGCTGTCAGCGTAACGAAAGCGGCAGGTCAGGCTTTGCTTACCCAAGCAGAATCGGGCAATGCCGTGTTCAGAGTTTGCAATGCGGACACACAGCTTTTCCATATCGACAGAACGATAAGCAGCTTCTCTTCCTGGGGAGTAACCCCGGATTTGAAGCTTAAGCCTGAAATTTCAGGCGTCGGCGGAAGTATTTATTCGACGGTCGATCCTGCAATATCGGGTTCTTATTACGGAAACATGAGCGGAACGTCGATGGCATCACCGCAGATTGCAGGTGCAATGGCTGTTCTTATCCAGTATTTGGATGAAAACTATCCTGAACTTTCCGGGGCTGAACAAAGGCGAGTTGCTGCGGCTCTGCTTATGAGCACCGCAAATCCCCTGTTTGCAACCGACACACTTGAGTATTCACCTCGTGTACAGGGCAGCGGCCTTGCCGATTTGGTAAAGGCAACCACAACAAAGGCATACCTTACCGGCACTTCTGCTTCAGAGGGAAGACCGAAGGCTGAAATAGGAGATAATGACAGTAAAGACGGCATTTTCAATTTCAGTTTCGAAATCAACAACCTCACGGACGAAGCTTTGACCTATACGCTTGACAGTTCTCTTCTGACTGAAAGCATTTACGGAGATAGGTTTATTGCCGCTGCACCTTACGGTCTTACGACCCGTGTAACGTTTGAAGGAGGAAATACCGTTAACGTTCCGGCAAACGGCAGGGTAACGGTTAATGCGGAAATCAGTTTGACTGATGCCGACAAAGAATACATGAACAGATTCCCCAACGGAATATTCGTTGAAGGCTTTGTCTATGCCGTTCCTGTTTCAGGTTCGGAAGCTGAACAACCCGTTTCGCTGGTAATGCCCATTGTCGGTTTCTACGGCGATTGGTCCGCGGCGGACATTTTCGACAGCGAAAAAGAATCGGAATACAGTCTCTATCCCGTCAGGATATTCACCAACAACGCACAGCTCGGCACAAACCCGTACATCAGAACCGGCAGAGCAGGAGATGCATATAATGCATTTTCCTACAGCAATCCCCTCGCTGAAATTGATTACGGTATGTTAAGAAATGCGCGCACTCTCCGGATTACCGTGACCGACAGGAATACGGGCGATGTTTACTTTGACATCAGCGGAGAATACCAGACAAAGAGCTACTATAACGCTGCTTACGGACAGGTTATTCCCGGCTACCTGCTTGCAGGAGAAGGTGACGTTTGGGACGGGAAAGACTTGGACGGCAACGAGCTTCCCGACGGAACTGTTGTAACGTACAAAATGGAAGCCTACCTCGATGACGGCGACGATTTTGTTGACGACAGCATCGTATTTGATGTGACTCTCGACTCCGCCGCACCGCAAATACTGAATGGCGCGGATCTGCAGTCCGCAGTTTCTTTCGACGAAGAAAACGGACGTACCTATCTTAACCTTGAGCTGCTTGAAAATCGCTACATTGCGGCAGTTCTTTTTGAAAGCAGCAACGGCACGATCATGGGCAAGTTCGAGGTTGAAAACACTCCGGGAGAAGTTTTCAGCGGAAGGTTTGACATTACCGGCTTCGGCAATGAATTTACCGTTGTTGTTGCTGATTACGCCTGCAACGAAACTGTTATCGATGCATTCCTTAACCTCGGCGATCATACCGGCGGCGACACAGGTCCCGCTGCGTTGGACAGCAGCCGCATTTACGGATGTGAGACTTACGATGCGGCAGCGGTTGAAGGCGGTTGGTTCAGTGCGAATAAAACTGACCTCTCCGATGCGAGAAACGAAACATTCGATTCTGCGAACAGGTATTATTCAGCCGAATATGTTAACGGCTATCTTATCGCGCAGAATGCGGGGACCGGGTCACTGGAGCTGGTGACTCCGTCGGGAACCTATTGGAAAACAAAGACTCTTGTTGCTCAAAGCGGCAAAGTCGGCGAAAACGGCGTATGGGTTCTTTACGATATGGCAATGGATTACTCCGATACAAGAACAGCTCTGCTTGATCCGTTGAATTCCGCTTCCGGAACCGACTTCCTTCTTGCCGTCGGTTGGGCATACAAGGGAGATAACAATAACGACGGAAAGGACGATGGCTACAATGCATTGTACAAGATTTGGACTTCCAAGTGGAACAACCAGGTCTTTGTTGACGAGATTGGGCCGATCACGGGCGAAAACGGTTCATCGGAGATTCTCTGTCTCGGAATAACGACCGAAGGCAGCATCTACGGTATCGGTACAAACGGCTGTCTGTATGCATTGGAACTCAATACAGCCGGCAACGGTGCGGAAACCGTACTCATTGGGGAAACAGATTTTGTAAATTATCCGGGTTTTGGCGGAGCAAACGTTATTCAGTCAATGGGCTACGACCACAACACGGATACAATGTACTGGTTTGCACACAGTCAGGTTCCTCAGGGTGCCGTATATGTAAATATTAACGTAACGTATACCGTCAACCTCGAAACTGCTGCATGCACCGAAGTCGGAACCTATGGCCCCGGCGGTCAAACATGTTTGTTCATTCCAAACAGCATTGAATCCGATCTCTTCCAAATGGGAATCAATGCGACCGGGTTCTCACTTGAGCCGTATTCCACAACAATGGTTCAAAATCAGACTCGTCAGATTAAAGTCGCGTGGCAGCCGTGGAATGCACAAGCAAACGGCGTCATGTGGTCAACATCAAATGAGAACATTGCCGTTGTTGATGCCAATGGCTTTGTAACGGCAGTTTCGGAAGGAGACGCAGTTATCACCGCAACGGGTCAGGTATGGGATCCCTATCATTGGGATAATGAAACCGGCACAACGGTACCCACTTGGGTGGATTACAGTTCGGAGTGCAAGATCAAAGTCGTGAAAGCGGAGGATGCCCTCTACGGCTTTGTTGTTGAAGATTTTTCAAACATCGGCAACCGATTCACATGGTTCACGTATGCTGACAAAACACCCACTGCAATAACATCACTCGGAAAACCCATGGTAACATATTACGATCCGACATCCGGAGAAAATGTCACTGCCAATGCGCTCTGGCAGGGCGGTGCATATTACAATGGATATGTTTACACTGTAATGGTGCAGGCACGTACCGCTCCGGACGGAACTTTCGGCGGTGCTTCGGTGCTTTATCGCAGTCCTGTTACAAAGGGTGCGGTTCCCGCTGAAACTGTGATCGGCGAACCGGAAGAAATCGGATACACCATCGGTATTGAAGTTGGAAACATCGGCTTTGATTACAACACCGGCCGTATGTACGGCGTTGATCTTACAAACGGCGGTTTGTGCATTGTGGATCTTGAAACGGGGTCGATTGACCCGCTCGGAACTTTCTCCGGCGATATTGGCGGACCCGCCATTGCAACGGCAATGTGCGTCACGGCAGAAGGAATGATCGTCATTGCAGACATGAGTTCAACTCTTTACTCTGTTGATGCCGATACTTTGTCAACAACTCGTCTCGGCAGTGCTTCGGGTGACAGCTGGTTCTATGCAGGCATGACTTATGACTACAACACCGGCAACATCTATTGGAACCCGTGCATGAACAAGGGACTTTCACCCCTCTACCTTGTCACACTCGGTCCGGACGAATGGGAACCCGACAGGACGACCGCAACCATTATTGACATGGGCGATGTGTCAACAAAGGCCGGTGTAGAGCAAACGGTTATTTTCACCATTCCCGACAATGAACCTGAAACGCAGATCATCCCCGTTGAAAGCATTACGATAACCAACGGTGAGTCGGCTGTAGGTCTTGCCGGAGGGACGCTCCAACTCAACGTTGTGACGGAACCTCTCAGGCCTACCAACCAGGTTAAAACATGGGTATCTTCCGACGAAGAAGTTGTCGTTGTCGATAGATTCGGCAAACTGACATTCATGGGCATTGGTACGGCAACAGTTACGGTTACGACGAAAAACAAAAACGATGACATATTGTACACTGACTCCATAGAGATTACGGTTCTTGAAGCAGCCGGCGAATTTAAGGCCTTCCTTAACCTCGACCAGGGAGGAACAAGCTACTATGATTTCTGGATTCACGGCAATGATTATGACCTTAGGCACATGCTTGTTGACAAGAGCATGATAAGCGTCTACTCGCTGCGTTCAGGCGTTTACTATGACGGTTACTACTATGCCTTCAATGATAAGGGAGCTTTCCTCAGGATCGATGAAAACGATCTCTCGGCTTACACGACAATAGGTACGGCGAACATTGATACTTACAATGATCAGATTACCGCACTTGCAATGGATTATGCATCAGGTACATTGTACGGCCTTACGCTTCACCATACCTACGAGTACAGCACCGATCAGGCAGTTCAGTGCCCTGCGTCGCTTGTGACGGTTGACCTGAATACCGGCAGTGTAAACGTTATTGCACAGCTCGATTTTAACAGACCTGTATATGCTCTTGCATGTGATGCGCAGGGACAGCTCTATGCAGCAGGATCTCCTTCAAACGACTCTTCACAGACCGTTATATATACGGTGGATAAGGTGACGGGCGAGTATGAGGAGTTCATGACGATTGCAGGCGCAGGTGTCTTCACGGGCAACAACTACTACGGCAACATGCAGTACAATTCTCAGATGGCGTATGACTATGGTACGAACAGACTGTATCTCAATGCAACATACAGCACACAGGGGCTTAAGTATGCAAGCGGCGTTGTAATGATTCAGCTTGGCGAGGAACCGTATTCGGTAAATCTCGGAGGAATCAGCCTCTACACACGCGAAGGTTCATCCATTAAGTACGGTGAAGCATTCTTAGGACTTATGGCCTTCATTCCGGATGAGAGTGAGTTGCCGCAGAGCACCGTTAACGGCATATTGCTTAACAAGACTTCTGCTCGCACTTATGTAGGCGGAACTGCACAGCTTGAAGCGAGGGTACGTCCTTCAAACGCGGCAGATACGAGCGTAACTTGGACGTCGGCTGATGAAAGTATTGCAGTCGTTGACGAAAACGGTCTTGTAACCGGTGCTGCAGTCGGCAGCACTGTAATAACGGTCACAAGCAACCAAACAGGTGTATCTGCACAATGCACGGTTGAAATAGTTGAACAGCCCGGGGCTTCCTCCGTTGCATACACTGTTTCGGCAAACAGAGATGCTTTGATCGCATTCAATCCCGCTCTGCCCGCGCAGACGGCGATAACCATCGCTGAATTCAGCGGCGGTTCGATGATTAAGGGTCTTGCATACGGCGATAACTTCCTGTTCTATGTCGTTGAAAGCGGAGCTTCTTATCAACTCTACCGATACGACATACTGACCCGCCAAAGCGTGAGCTTAGGCGGTCTCGAAGCATGGACGGGCATCAACGATATTGCATACGATCCGGATAACGAACTTCTTTATGCGGTCGGCGGATTCTACATGTTCCAATACAATACTGCAACTCTGCAGGCGGGCGGAACAAATTACATGTCCGGTTACATTATGGATTCCGATTACTGCACAATGGTCGGTGTTGCAGTGAAGGACGGTGCTGTTTACGCAATGGGCAATGATTGGGCAACCTCTGTTCCCAAGCTTATTAGGTACTCCGACAAGTATCTTACAGACAGGACAGTCGTTATGTCGGGCGTTGGCGTTAATGTCTATGCGGGTGCAACCGAAATGGCTTATGATGCAACAACCGATCTCTTCTACATAACGGATGCTTCAAACAACATCTACTCAATGACGGACACCGGAGAGACTCATTTTGTGGACATTCTCGGCAGCGGTATCGACATCAACGGCCTTGCTATTAACTCAACTCCGAGTTATTCTGTAAGGTACACCGATGGTGTAGATGGCGAAGTTATCTTTGCAGATCAGCAGTACTTTGCTCAGGAGGGTTCGCATACTCCGAACTTCAACGGAACTCCCATGCGTGCAGGCTATTCGTTTGCGGGGTGGACACCCGAGGTTGCGGAATTTGTTACCGAAAACGTTGTATATACAGCAACGTGGACGATTAACGACTATACCATCACCTTCGACGCACGCGGCGGCGAAGTCAGTCCTGCGGAAATCACAGTAACTTACGGTCAACCCGTTGGTACATTGCCTGTTCCCACCCGTGAAGGATTTGACTTCATAGGTTGGTTTGATGAGAACGGCACAAGGTATACTGATGAAACTGTTTATCTTGTTGACGGCAATATCACACTGAACGCACGCTGGTCCATGACTGCTTACACAGTGACTTTCGTTGACAGCCTCAACAACAATGCGGTTATCGGCACGCTGACTGTGGGCAGGGGAGATGTTATCGATTCGGGCGAATTCCCCGCTGCACCTGAACATCAGGGTTATGTCTTCTGCGGATGGGATTACGACGGAGAACCCGTTATGAACGATATGACAGTTTCTACCGTCTACCATTTGCTCGGAGATGTCGATATGGACGGCTGCATCAACGGCATTGATGCTCTTATGGCACTTCGTAAAGCGATGGGCATAATTGAACTCACTGAGAATCAGTGCCGCCTTGCCGATGTCGATTTCAACGGTGAGGTAACGGTGAATGATGCTGTCAGGATACTGCGTCACGCACTCGACATTGAACTGCTCGGATAAGCTGTGATGCAAATAAAAAAACAGCGTTCCGCAAACGGCAGCATCGGATAAGAAAACATTGCGGAAGTCAGTAGAATCAATGTCTTTAACGGTGCGAGCACGGTGCGGAATCGAAACAATCAAATACTGACAAGCTCAAAGGAGCTGCTGCAAAATCAAGTGATGTTTGCAGCAGCTCCGTTGCCGTGCTGCGCTGACCTTTCCGCCGATCCTTTCCAATACGGAATATTTCCCGCATGGGGTATGCTGCCATGGGGATGAGCAGCAAAAACAACTCACACAGGAGCAGCTCACGCAGTGTCAAAAGTTCCGCAGGGAGATACATCAGAAGCAGTGTTATACCGATGATAATGGGGGTCAGGGTCAGAATGCGCACGATCGGATGCGAAACGCCGACAGATCGCTCTCTTTTCTTTGCTTGGCCTATTTTCACGACTCGAACCCCAGCATAATCCCGCCGCGCTCGGCATAATAGCTGCACAGGCCCCGCAGCGGATAGCTTTTTACATCCGCTCCCGGGAACCGATGCTGAATCTCGCTGCAAAGTTCCAGCGCAAAGGCTGCGTTCTGACAATGTCCAATTCGAACACTCCCACCCTTGAAGCCAAGCCGTTCCATCTCGTGCAGCATGAATTTCTGAGTTTTTTGATGCCCGCGGCATTTACCAAGCATCTCAAGTGTCCCTTCGGAGCCGGCTTGCCCAACAGCACGGATACCCAAAACGCCGGCCATGGCTGCCGCCAGCTTGCCGATCCGCCCATTCTGCGCAAGGTTGTGCATGGATTCCAGAGCAAAGAGCAGATGAGTTCGCTCACGATATACTTGGATAGCCCTGCACACATCGTCAAAGTCGGCGCCTGCGCACATCTCAGACCGTGCTTTTTCTATGAGGAGCGCGATCTCCGGTCCGGCCGACAGAGAATCCACCACGCAGATGCGGCGAGAGGAATCAAGCTCCTCACAATGCTTCTTTGCAGCACACGCCACGCTGTAGCTGCCGGAAAGGCTGCCGGTGATGGTGAAGGCGATTACATCGCCACGCTCACCGAAGGCATCTTCCCAATCGGCGATATTCGGACATGCACTGTAAGAACGCCCCCTGGTGCCGCGCAGTACAGTGACCATCTCGTTCACATCGAGAAAAGCGTCATCGCGGAATTCCTCCGTGTCTGTGCGTATGGTAAGCGGAACACTGACGAAGTCTGCTCCGTCCAGCGTGAGAAGGTCGCAGCTTGAGTCTGCGACAATACGAAACCGATTCATTGTACGTCCTCCTAATAACAAGAAGCATTTCACCCGATTTTGCAAATCGACACAGGTATTTTATCAGGTTTTTATTATTCCGTCAACAGCTTTCGAAAAACCTGTTAAAAGCTTATATAAAACAGTTGAAAGTTTAACGAGAAACGTGTATAATATTTGCATGGAAAAGGAAGTGAACAGCATGATAGAGAATATTGAGGGTTTCCGCTTGCCGCGTTATGAGCAGATCCCGAACGTCGGGCTTTATCTGGAGCAGGTGGTGCGCTATGTCAACGCTCACCTTGCGCCGTTGGGGGAATCGGAGTTGACAAGCTCCATGGTGAGCAATTATGTGAAACAGGGTCTGATCCCATCCCCGATAAAGAAGGCATACACGGCGGAACACCTCGCACGACTCCTGTTCATTGCCGTAGTCAAGCCCGTTGTCCAGCTTGAAGGGCTTCGATTGATGTTCGGCATACAGGAGGATAACTATCCCCTTCAGACCGCCTATGACTATTTCTGTGATGAATTTGAGAATATGCTCGGTGCAGCGTTCGGTATAGCCCCGGCGAGAGATGGAATCGGTAAGACGCAGTCCGATGCAAAGGATCTTCTTCGCAACACGATCCTGGCCACCGTCAACAAGGTTTATCTGGATCGATACCTGGAGGATTATCAAAAGCGGCGGGAAAAGGAGATTCACAGACAGGAATAGGAATCGGTGCAGGGCATTGTATTCATACAGTCACCTGACACATGCAAGAGGTTACTGCTTGTTATACGAGTTTATTTGCTTGTAACCGAATGTTCATAAGCACTTCGCATGGCAGGAGAAAAGCATTGCACAAGCAATCTCCCAATCTTTATTTAATCTTAATACGCTGCAAATGTCCCTTATCCAACCTTAAAGTCTCCGACCGTATAATATAACGATAACAGAAATAAGGAGATGCCTTTATGCCGGAAGAGAACATTCGTCGAAAACGTCGTCTTTCGTCTTTTCAAATTATAATACTTGGCTTTGCCGGGGTCATTCTGCTCGGAGCGTTGCTGCTGATGCTGCCGATCTCTGCGAATGGAAGGAATGTAACTCCATTCAATGAAACTCTGTTTACCGCGACCTCTGCCGTCTGCGTGACGGGGCTTGTGGTGCAGGATACAGGCAGCTACTGGTCAACCTTTGGGCAGGCGGTCATTCTGACGCTGATCCAGATCGGAGGACTTGGCGTTGTGACTGTCGCAGCGTCGTTTGCGATGCTGTCCGGGCGAAAAATCTCTCTGATGCAGCGCAGCACCATGCAGGATGCAATTTC
>ERZ791830.1247-NODE-1247-length-17129-cov-1.965913_pt1 | contig 17129 bp, 14 predicted proteins | sample MGYA00509945_ERZ791830 | MGnify/ENA primary metagenome ERZ791830 (study PRJEB30046, sample SAMN00792021) | human gut metagenome | study: EMG produced TPA metagenomics assembly of the A metagenome-wide association study of gut microbiota in type 2...
TCAGCTGGTAGAGCATTCGCTTGACGTGCGAAGGGTCAGCGGTTCGAGTCCGTTAGCGTCCACCAGAAAACGCCTTGATGAAATATCATCGAGGCGCTTTTTTATTTGCTTTGAAAACGCCGCCTGCGGAGAAACAGGCGGCGTTTGATGATTTATGCAGTTTTAATTTTATTTCTCTTGCTTGCTTTTATGCGAGCAGCGGCATAGGCGATGTACGGCACGGCGGCGTAAGCTATTATTATAGGAATAGATGCATCGGACATTTTCCCGTCAGAACCGTAGGTGAAGAGACTTATCATTGATACTATAAAGCCGAATCCCGCACCGAGTAAAAAGACGACGGAGGCGACGAGCCCTATGAGATATCCGTTCGATCTTTTCCTGCCGAACACTATTCCGAACGCTATTCCGCCGACAAGAACGGCGGAGCTTGCGATGCTTCCGATGATGAATACGGCGCGGCTCGCCGCGAGGCTATCCAGTCCGGCTTCGGGGAGCGCAGTAAGAAGGTAAGCCGCAAAGCCCAGAATGCCGTAAACAAGAAATGTAATTACGCCGGTCATAACTTCTCTTTTAGCGGTTGATTTCATCTTTGTCACCCTGCTTTTTAGTTTATTGAGAAGACAAAACACGCACAAGCCGGCTGCGATGCCGACCTATGCGCCTTATTAAACTGCCCGAATGCGCACCCGCCTCAGACTTGATAAAAATCTATAATTTTTTGAACCGAACAGCATCATAGCATTTCTCCGAAATTATATGATATTCTGTCTCAGAAAACCCATCTGCAATTACAAAGTAGCATATTTATATATCGGAGTCAATACTTTTTGACATACTTTTTTTGAATATTCACAAAAAGTTAATTTTTGAAAGCGAAAATATATTTCGCCGCCGCGGTGTTGCCGTAAAAACTATTCACTAAAAATAAAAAGTGTGATATAATCAGCTCGATTGAAAATACCCGAAAGGAGCGCAAACATGAAAGAACCCATCACTCGATATGTCGAGGACAGGTATGCGAAGCTCAATGAGTTTGTTTCCATGCAGCCCGATATGTCGAAGCTGCCGGATTTTGAAAAGGAGAAGGGAAAGCTCCCCGAGCCCGTGTGGGCTGGACACGACGATGAAATTGCCGCATATTACAGGGCGTGGGAGATAGCCTTCCGTAACCTCGGAAAGCCGACGAAAGAGAGCGGCTTTGTCTCGCCCTATATCGACGCCGCTTTTAACGGTCACATTTTTATGTGGGATTCCTGCTTTATGCTCATGTTCGGAAAATACGGCGACAGCGTCCACTGCTTCCAGAAAACGCTCGACAATTTCTACTGCAAGCAGCACAAGGACGGCTTCATCTGCCGCGAGATAAACGAATTAGACGGCGTTGACCGATTCTATCGCCACGACCCGACGAGCACGGGACCCGAGATAATGGCGTGGTGCGAGTGGCAGTATTATAAGAACTACGGCGATAAGGAGAGGCTCAAAAAAGTCTATTATCCGCTGCTCTCGTTCCACCATTGGCTCAAGAATTATCATCGCTGGAAGGACGGGAGCTATTGGTCGAGCGGCTGGGGCTGCGGCATGGATAATCTGCCGCGCTGCGATCTTGAGCTCATTCCCGACTCGGAGGACTGGCAGCTTGAGACTTTCCACCACAGCTATATGTCATGGATAGACGCGACTCTGCAGGCGGCGATGAGCTGCGAATATCTTATAATGATGGCGGAGGAGCTCGGCATCTCTGACGATGTCGACGCGCTCAAGGACGAATACGATAATCTCGTCAGGTTCGTCAACGAGAAGATGTGGAGCGAAAAAGACGGTTTCTATTATGACCTCAAGGCGGACGGAAGCTTCCTTGCCGTCAAGACCGTCGCTGCGTTCTGGGCGCTTATAGCAAAAATTGCTCCGCCCGACAGGGTGGACGCGCTCTGCCGTCACCTCGAGGATAAAAATGAATTCAACCGCCCGAACCGCGTCCCCGCGCTCTCCGCGGATCACCCGGACTACAAAGATAACGGCGGCTACTGGAACGGCGGAGTTTGGGCGCCGACGAACTATATGGTGCTCTGCGGACTCTCCGCAAACGGAAAAGAGAAGCTTGCAAAAGAGATAGCCGAGTGCTGCTATAAAAACTGCATCGAGGTCTATAAAAAGACGGGCACTTTTTGGGAGAACTATGCCCCCGAGACTGCCGACCGCGGCGACCCCGCGCGCGAGGATTTTGTCGGCTGGACGGGCATATTCCCTATAACCGTTTTGATAGAGTACATCCTCGGAATCAGAGTCTCCGCCGAAAAGTCGGAGATAGTCTGGCGCGTGAACAGGCTCGAGGAGCACGGAATAAAGAAGCTGCCCGTCGGCAGGGATTCGTTCGTCACCCTCATGTGCAAGGCGAGAAAATCCCAAGACGAGAAGCCCGAAATAACTGTCGAGAGCGACAGACCCGTTAAAGTAAAGGTGATTTACGGCGGGGATATGCAGCTCTCGTTCGAGATTTGATGGAGGAACTTATGAAGCTTGAAGTGAATTTCAAAAAAACAGTCGGCAAAATAAAGCCGATGAACGCCGTCAACAACGGCCCCGTGTATACGGACAACGGCGACCAGAATCTCACGAATCTGCCGGACTTCAGGGAGGCGAACATCCCGTTTGCCAGAACGCACGATTCGTCCATATGCTATGACTACGGCGGAGAGCACACGGTCGATATACATAATATATTCACCGATTTCGACGCCGACCCGTATTCGCCCGAGTCCTATGACTTCACGCTGACGGATATTTATCTCGGCACGATTATGCGCGCGGGCGCAAAGGTGTTTTACCGCCTCGGCAGTAAGATCGAGCACTGGCCGAAGCACTACGGCATTATGCCGCCGAAGGACTATCAAAAATGGGCGGTTGTCTGCGAGCACATCATAATGCATATGAACGAGGGCTGGGCGGACGGCTATCATATGGGTATTGAATATTGGGAGATATGGAACGAGCCGGACTTCAACGACAAGTGCTGGACGGGAACGCCCGAGGAGTTCTATGACTTTTTTGCAACGGCGGCGAAGTATCTGAAAGCGCGGTTTCCGTCGCTCAAAATCGGCGGACCCGCGGTCTGCGGATACAATGAAAAATGGCTCGACGCATTCTTTGAAAAGATGAGAGAAGAAAATGTGCCGATGGACTTCTATTCGTGGCACTGCTACGGGTCGAAGGTAAGCGATTTCACGTCTGATGCGCGCCGACACCGCGCCATGCTCGACCGCCACGGCTACACGGACACCGAGAGCATATTGAACGAGTGGAACTATGTCTGCGGTTGGAGCGGCGACGGCTGGAAGCGCAGCCTTGAAACCGAGGCTTCGCTGAAGGGCGCCGCGTTTATCGCCGCCGTTATGAGCGCCTGCCAGCGTGAAAAAACCGATATGCTCATGTACTATGACGCGCGGGTAAATTCGAGCATGAACGGGCTGTTCAAGCGCGGCACGCTGGACAGATTAAAGGGCTATTACTCCGTTAAGGCATGGGGCGAGCTGCTCTCGCTTCAAGATGAATGCGCCCTGAGCTGCGATGTGCAGGATATCTATTCGGCTGCGGCGGCGGACGGGGAGAGGTCAATGCTGCTCGTCGCATATTATACCGACGACGCCGCGCCTCTGCCGCGCACGTTCAAGGTCGAAACGGGCGAAGACAGGCTCTATACTATTTATACGCTCGATGAGGAGCACGATATGGAGCCGTTTGAGACGATAGCCTCGAACAACGGCGAGTTCACTCTGACAATGCGCCCGAACACGGTGGTTGTGATAAAATAAAATTGATATAAATATGCCGCCTGCGTGAAATGCGGGCGGCAAAATTTTTTGCAAATTTTTACTTGACAGAACAGAAATATAATGCTATGCTATATACATAGAACACCGATGTATAGAAACTCTATGATAAAAAGAGGACTTTATATGAATATCCAAAAAGAACTGTCAAAGGGTAGCAGCTCGCTGCTTGTGCTCTCCGTCCTCGGAACAGGGGACATGTACGGCTACCAGATCATCAAGGAGATCGAACAGCGCAGCGAATTTGTGTTCTCGTTCAAGGAGGGCACGCTCTACCCGATACTCCACGGCTTCGAGCAGGAGGGGCTCGTGAGGTCCTATTGGCAGGACGGCGAGCGCGGCAAAAGGCGAAAATACTATCACATCACCGACCGCGGACTGAAAATGCTCAGCAAATCGACCGAGGACTGGCATTCGTATTCGAGCGCAGTCGAAAAGGTGATAAGGAGCGGCTTCGCACCCTCGGCGGTTTGAGGTAGATAAAATGGACAAAAGAATAGAAAGCTACCTCGATTCTGTGATTCCCGAAAAGCTCTCGAAAAGGCGGCAGAAGCCTATCCGCGAGGAGCTGCGGGATCATATATCCGACCACATCGATTTTTATACCGAGATCGGCTACAGCGAAGATGAGAGCATCCAAAAAGCGCTGGCCGACATGGGCGACGACGGAGGTGTAACCGCAATGGTGAAAAAGGATTTCGAGAAAGTCTACGGCGAAAAAATATGGATGCCGATTTTGGCGTTTGTGCTGACGACAGCTGTAATAATGGCAGCGATGTCTTGCGGTGTGTGGATATTGAGCGCGGACTCTAAGGGCAGCCCGGAGACGGCTGAGATTTTTGCAAGCTTTGCGATAATACTCGCGTTCTCCTTTGCTTTGGCAGTTGCCTACAGAAAGGGATTTAAGAAAACACTGCTCGCAATAGGCATACCGAATCTGCTGTTCGGCGCAACTCTGATTTCCAGCGGCTACACTCAGCCCGCGATATATGCGCTCGTCTGCGATATCTGCTTTATGCTCGAAAAGCTGACCCCGCTGATTACATATAAATTTGCGAGCGAACAAGAACTTGTAAGTGAATATATTTCTTTTATAGCGGGTATCGTGCTTGATATCGGGCTCGCGTTGGTGTCGCTTATACTGTTTATAAAGCTCAGGAAAAAAGGCACGCCGGAGAAAAAGAGCAAAAAAGGCATTATAATAACGGCATCCGTCCTGTGCGCGGCGGCGATAGGCTTGACTTTTATGTACACGGGCACGGAGGAGTTTTACAGGAGCTATAAGTATGTAATGAACGGAAAAAAGTTCGAGACCTCGGACGGGATATGCAAGCAGAGCGAAGCGGCGTTCGAATCTATAGACCTCGGCATGGATTATAATGAGGCGGTGCGGAGACTTCGCGTTCAGGGCTATATGCCGTTTGACGAATATCGCAAAACGCAGAGCAGGGAAATGAGCAAGCGTCTTAAATATTCGCTCGGCGAGCTTGAGCTTACGGTTACAGACGAGGGCTATACCGTGTTTATCAATCCGAACATATTCTATGACGACAACGACATTTACGGACGAAACGGCAGCAACGGCTTTGTTTATCTCAGAGCCGATTCCGACGGCTGCGTAGAATCCAAGGGAGTCGGAAGCGGAGCCGTCGTCAAGGACAAATACGGCTATGTCACGAATCACCATTCCGGCGGAAGCGGCGGAAGAGACTGCTATCATAATTTCAAAACAGTCCGCGTCGGAGACAGAAAAGACGAGGTCATGAAAAAGCTTGCCGGAGAAAACGGCGATGTGTTCGCAAAATTCGTGACGCTTAAAAACGGTGAAGAGAACGAATACTGCCGCGTGAGCCATGCGGGGAGCTACGGCTCGGATGAAATATATTGCCCGGTCGTTGTGGAAATATGGTTTGAAAACGAAAAACTCAGCGACGCAAAGCTCTATGTCCTTGATGAATTTGTGTATGGTCGGCAGCGGGTATATGAGCTTGAAAAGTAAAAAAATCGCATAAAATATCATGCGAATCGGTGGAAAATTAAATGAGTTTAAAAAGCCTACCCAACATAAAAATTGGGTAGGCTTTTTTCATCGTGAGAAGTATAAAGGCTTTTGCCGGGTGACGCGAAGGTAGAAGTCGATTATCAAAAGTGTCTTGCCGCATTATTACACCGATTTTTTGACCCCTATCCTGACCCTGCCCTTCTTTGTCTGCGTGAACTCTTCGCCGAGAATCGCTCTGCCCTTGCCGCACAGAACGATTTTGTCTTTTGGGGAGAGGCGGCGGTCGGCTTTCAATACCGGCTCGTCGTTTACCGTCACCGCGCCCGAGGCTATAGCCTGAGCCGCCGCCGAACGCGAGAGCGAGAATATCTCGCCTGCCACTGCATCGAGCCGTGGTGATGCTACGGTGATGTTCATTTCTTTTATGCTGACCTGCGGCGCGCGGACTTCTCCGAGCGGAATCAATTTCGCTTTCAGTGTCGCGCGTCCCGCGCCCGTCAGATTATCTTCGATATATTTTGCGGCGTTGGGCAGGGCTATGATGTCGCAGCCGTCGGGCTGAACGCAGATGTCGCCCACGCTCTCGCGCGTAAGTCCCAGTCCCATAACCGCGCCGAGATAGTCCCTGTGACCGATGTCGGAAAATTTGTCTTTCTCTATTCTCACGGCGCTCAGCGGGCATTCGTCGGAATATACTGTAAAAATTTCGTTCGGGTCGTCGCTCTCGATATAGTCGGGGACGCTGAGCATGATTACACGCTCCGCTCCCTCGAAGCCGCCCCAGAAGATGAATCTGCCCGCAGTCGAGCGGGCGAGAGCGGCCGCCGCGGAGAGAGACGCGGAATCGAGAAATTTCGACACCGCCGACGGGATATTTTCTCTTTGAGCCTTTTCGATGTTCTCTGATATATATGCTCTGAGTATGCTGCCTTCCATTTTTGCGCCCCTTTTTCGCTTTCTCGGCTCATTATACCATAAAAATCGCGCGGATAAAAGCGCCTCAAACCCCCTATGTGGAATTCTATGGACAAAATGACCAAAGATCAAATCCACTAAAAGCGAATTAAAAAAATTGTGGGAAATAGATAAAAACAGGCGCTTTTTTACCCGATTATGAAAAAAATCCTTTATTTTACATATTTTTTAGCCCGTTATGTATTGCAATTGAGCGCACGATTGTGTAAAATGTCTATAGCGCAGTTGTCAAAATGTCTAAAACGGCAGAAGTTGAAATCATTCAGAATAGGGGTAGATATTATGTCAAACAGGCTTTTCCAGGGTGTCATCCATCAGATGCGCGACGCTGTTGACAGAACGATCGGCGTTATTGATGAGACCGGCACCATAATCTCCTGCAGTGAGCTCGGCAAAATAGGCGAGGTTATCTCGAACGCTTCGCAGATTTTTGCGGAGGACGGCGACCGCATCGTTAACGGCTGCACTTACCGCTCGTTCGGCTCTCATATGCAGGCCGAGTATGCTGTTTTCATTGACGGCGAAGATGAGCTTGCAGGCAAATATGCGGATATCTGCTGCGTGGCGCTGAGCAACATCAAGCAGTGCTACGACGAGAAATTCGACAGGGGCAACTTCGTCAAGAACGTCATTCTTGACAACATACTTCCCGGCGATATTGCTATCAAGGCGCGCGAACTCCGCTTCAACAGCGACGCCGTGCGCACCGTCCTTCTGATAAGGATCACCGAGCACAACGATTCCGCGGCGTTCGACGTTATCCAGAATCTGTTCCCGGACAAGACCAAGGATTTCGTCATCAACATAAACGAAAACGAGATAGCTCTCGTCAAGGAAGTCCGCAGCAACATCGAGACCAAGGATCTCGAGAAGCTCGCGCGCTCCATTTCCGATTCTCTGACAACTGACCTTTATATCCACGCATATGTCGGCATCGGCACGACCGTCACCGGCGTCAAGGAGCTTGCCCGTTCGTTCAAGGAAGCTCAGATAGCCCTCGAGGTCGGCAAGGTGTTCGACACCGAAAAGACCATAGTCAGCTACGACAATCTCGGTATCGCAAGACTTATCTATCAGCTTCCCACGACCCTGTGCGATATGTTCATGCGCGAGGTGTTCAAGCGCGGCTCGATAGACAGCCTCGATCAGGAGACTCTGTTCACCATTCAGCGTTTCTTCGAGAACAACCTCAATGTTTCCGAGACCTCCACCGCAACACTCTTGTTTACAGACTCGAGAAGATCAAGAAGCTCACCGGCCTTGACCTGCGCGAGTTCGACGATGCTATCGTCTTCAAGGTGGCTCTTATGGTCAAGAAGTATCTCGATGCGAAGCCTGTCAAATACTGATCTGCGGCGTAATTTAAGATCGGTATAAAGTTAAGCGAGGGGGATACCGCTTTATATAGGAGTGAAAACTGTGATTGAATTCAGAGATGTTTCCAAGACCTACGAGAACGGAACACATGCTCTAAACCATGTCAATATCAAGATAAACAAAGGCGAATTCGTCTTTGTCGTCGGCGCGTCCGGCGCCGGAAAAAGCACCTTCCTCAAGCTCATGATGCGTGAGGAAGTGCCCTCGCATGGAAAAGTTATAATCAAAAATCAAGATCTGAGCACCCTTACCCGCAGCGAAATACCCTATTTTCGCCGCGGGTTGGGCATAGTATTCCAGGATTTTCGCCTGATCCCCAAGATGACCGTGTTCGACAACGTGGCGTTTGCCATGCGCGTCACCGGCTCTAAGGAGAACAAGATTCAAAAGCGCGTCCCGTTCGTGCTCGACATAGTCGGGCTGACGGACAAGATGAATTGCTATCCCACCGAGCTCTCCGGCGGCGAGCAGCAGCGCGTGGCTCTTGCCCGCGCCCTTGCGAATAACGCCGATCTTATCATAGCGGACGAGCCGACGGGCAATGTTGACCCGCATATGAGCCTCGAGATAGTCGATCTGCTCATGCGCCTCAACCAGGAGGGCACGACTGTCATCATGGTTACCCATGAGCACAATCTCGTCCGTATGTATGACAAGCGCGTTATCCTGCTCGAAAACGGAACCGTTGCGGCGGACGGCAGAATGAAAAATTCCGCTCACCGCGAGCGCACGCTTGCAAAATCAAGCAGTCTCAACCGACCGGCGGACGGCTTCGCAACGAAGTATCTCGACGACGAGGAAGAAGCTCCGGAGGAAAAAGTTGCCGCAAAGGAACCCGAAAGGCTCCCGGAAAAGGCGGAGGAGATAGCAAACGAGACCGCCGCCGACGATATCTACAGGCAGGCTCTCGAGAGCATAAGAAAAGAACGCGAAAAAGAATCGACGGGATACGGAAGCGAGTATGACACAACATATTCTTCCGTCTTGGCGGATTATTCTATTTACCTCGAAGACGACGGAGAGGGGGACGAGAGCGATGAAAAATAACGGAAGCCTCGGCTACCTCACCCGCGAGGGAATGAGAAATCTCTATGTAAATCGACTGATGAGCATAGCGTCGGTCTCCGTGCTGTTCAGCTGCATGGTGATGATTGGCGTTGCGTTCATGATAATGGTCAATATAAATATGTTCATCGGCAATGTCGAGGATCAGAATGTTATAATGGTCTTTGTCGATGACAGCGCGACGAAAGCGGAGGAGGACGAGCTCGGCGCGAGCCTCAGAGGGCTTTCAAATGTCCGCGAATGCACTTTCGTCGGCAAGGACAGCGGCTTTGCCCAGCTCAAGGACGAGATGGGGGACAGCTCCGTGCTCTTCGACGGGCTCGACGAAAACCCGCTTCCCGATGCATATGAAGTCTCGCTCAAAGATACGGATAAGTTTGACGACACGGTCAAGCGCATCTCCGAACTCCCGCATGTTCTCCACATCCGCGAGAACAGGCAGCTTGCAAAGCAGCTCGCGGGGCTGAGAAACACTGTCAGCTATGTGAGCGCAGGCATGATAGCGCTGCTGCTCATAGTCTCGCTTTTCATCGTCTCCAACACAATAAGAATAACGATGGACAGCCGCAGGCTCGAAATAAACATCATGAAGAGCGTCGGTGCGACAAGGTGGTTTATCCGATGGCCGTTCATGATCGAGGGCATGATGCTTGGACTTATCTCCGGTGTGCTCGCCCTGCTTGCCGTCTGGGGCATATATGAAATTGCGGGCAGGTCGCTCGTCAAGACTCTCTCCGGCATCGGAATGTCGGGAATCGCTCCGTTCGGCAAATATGCTCTGATACTGCTCGCCGCATTTATCGTGCTCGGCGTTCTCTCCGGCGCGCTCGGCAGTGCGGTGTCGATAACAAAATATCTCAAAGAAAAGGAGTTCGCGATAGTCGATGAAGAATAAGCGTAACACATGGCTCAGAAGAGCGGCGGCGTTTGTTCTTTGCGCGGCGCTCGTGCTGATGACCGGAATTTTCCCGACAAGGGTTCAGGCGAAGAGCCTCGAGGATCTCAAGCAGGAGTATAACGAGCTCGAAAAAGAGATTGAGGCAAACAAGAAAAAGCTTGAAAGCATAAAAAATCAGCAGACCTCGAATGCGGAGAAGATGAAGCTGCTTTCTTCTCAGGCTGAGGCGATAAGCAGCCAGCTCGATGTTATAAACTCTCAGCTCTCCGTTCTCAATGCAGACATTGCAGACTATGACAGAGAGATAGCGGCACTCGATAAAAAAATTGACGAGGCTCAGTCGAAGATAGACAAGCTCGACGAGCAGATTGACGCCACGCAGGAGAAGATATCAGAACGCCTGCGCGCCACATATATGGCGGGCTCGTCCTCGTGGATAGAGATACTGCTCGAGTCGGATAGCATCTCATCGCTCTTGCTTCGCATCCAGCTGCTCGCGAGCGTCACGGAGAACGACAACAAGCTCATCTCCCAGCTCGAAAAGCAGACCGAGGAGCTCAACGCCGCCAAGGCGGAGCTCGACGAGGACAAAAAAGCTCTCGAAGAGAAGCGCTCGTCTCTGGTCGAGAAGAAATCCGAACTCGACACTAAAAATAAAGAACTCGCTTCAAAGCAGAACGCATATAACGCGAACTACCGCCAGATATCGGCTCTCATGACCTCACTCGACAAGAGCAGCGCCGAATATCAGCGGGAGATTCAGCGGCAGTACAGAAAGCGTGAGGCATTTGAGCGCCAGATAGACAAAATCATCAGCGGCGGCTCCCAGAGCGGCGACGTTGACGATGGATTTTATAACGACGGCGAGATGATGTGGCCGGTTCCATATAAGAACTCTTACATCTCCGCGGGCTACGGCTACTACGACCCCGAGGGTGACGGAACCTACACCATGCACCCGGCTATCGACATAGTCGTGCGCGAAAACGGCGTCAATGTCTCCTACGGCAAGAAGATAGTTGCGGCGCAGAGCGGCAAGGTGCTCGTCAGGGGCTATTCCGATGTCGGCGGCAACTATATCACCATCGACCACGGCGACGGATACAGAACATATTACGGCCACTGCTCGCAGATAATTGCTTCGGCGGGTCAGCGCGTTGAAAAAGGCGAGGTTATCGCCTATATGGGCGCCACAGGATATGTGACCGGACCGCATGTCCATTTCCAGGTCATGCATGTCAAGAACGGTGCCGTCACAAGGCTCAATCCTCTCGATTTTGTCACGCCTCCGAATTGATCTCAGGCAGGAAGGAACGTGAAAGCAAATGAACAAGAAAATTTCGCTCGGACTTGCGATTGCGCTCATTATTCTGAGTGCGACCGCGACCTTCGCAATAACGATGTCGGTCTCACAGCGTATGTACAACAAGCTGATAACCGACCTTCCCAAGCGCGCGCAGATGTATGATGCGGTCGAGGAGGTCGACAAGATCGTCCGCTCGAAGTACTACGGCGATATAGACGAGGCTCTGCTCGACTCGAACCTCGAAAACGGCTATATCAACGGACTCGGCGACAAGTACAGCCGCTATATGAATGCGGACGCCTACAAGCTCTATTCCTCGAAGCTTGAGGGACGCAGCGCGGGCATCGGCGTTGAGGTTGAAACTGACCCCGAAAGCGGTTATCTGCTCATAACGGAAGTCTATCCCAACTCCCCGGCGCAGACCGAGGGGCTTCAGAAGGGCGATAAGATAGTTGCCATAGGCGGCGACACAGTCACTGCCGAAAACAGCAGTGAAATGGCGGGCAGACTCAGCGGTATAAAGCTGACCTCAGTCAGCCTCACCTACAGGCGCGACGATGTCGACAAATCCGTCAACGTCGTCCTCGGTTACACAAACCAGACCGTCAGCTATGAGCTTATCGGCACGGTCGGATATATAAAGATATCCGCGTTCTACAAGAATACATTGAACCAGCTCGAAAAGGCAGTCGACCAGCTCAAGAAAGAGGGCGCGAAGAGCCTCGTTTTCGATGTGCGCTCGACCTATGACGGAACTATTGAATACACCTGCCGCGTTATAGATTATCTTGTCCCGACGGCGACCGAGGGCAACAAGGCGCTCGCAACGCTCGTTGACAAAAACGGCAACAATGTTAAGACCTACAGCTCCGACGCCAAGGATATAACGATGCCCATGGCGGTGCTCATAAATTCCGACACTGCGGGCTACGGCGAGCTGTTTGCCTGCGACCTCAAGGATTTCGGCAAGGCGTTTCTTATCGGCGAAAAGACCGCCGGCAGAGCCGATGTTCAGGAGACTTTCGAGCTCAGCGACGGCGGCGCAGTCGTGCTGACCACTTCGAAGATGCTGCCCTATATCAGCGAGAGTTTCGACGGAAAGGGCCTGACTCCGGACACCGAAATCATCCTCGCGGATTCGCTCAGAGAGAATCTCAGTACGCTCGAAAAAGAGAGAGACACCCAGCTTCAGGCTGCTATCTCCATGCTCGCGGGCAACTCGTCAGAGGACTGAGACCGAAAATAAGAAATGCAAACTCCCTGCTTTTTGAAGGCGGGGAGATTTTGTTTTGAAAGGCAAAATAATGATGCCGATATGTCAAAATATCCGCGCCGGATTTTCGGCAGTATTATGTCCTTTTGGGCTTTATGATACAATATTTTGGGCAGATTAACGAAACTTTTCCTGTATCTGTAAAATTTTATCAAATTGCTTGCATATGAGGACAAAAACGGCTAAAATATATGAGGTATGTAACCAATAACCAATTATACTAACAACGGAGGAATTCAAATGTCAGTTAAAGTTGCTATTAACGGCTTTGGCCGTATCGGTCGTCTTGCATTCCGTCAGATGTTCGGCGCAGAGGGTTACGAGGTTGTTGCTATCAACGATCTTACCAGCCCCGAGATGCTTGCAAACCTTCTCAAGTACGATACCGCTCAGGGCGGCTATTGCGGAAGAATAGGCGAGAATCTTCACACCGTAGACTTCAAGGCTGCTGAGTATGAAGAGGACGGCAAGACTGTCAAGGTTCCCGGCGCTATCATAGTTGACGGCAAGGAGATCACCATCTATGCTATGCCCAACGCGAAGGATCTTCCCTGGGGCGAGCTTGACGTTGATGTTGTTCTTGAGTGCACCGGCTTCTACTGCTCCAAGGCTAAGAGCCAGGCTCACATCGATGCAGGCGCTAAGAAGGTCGTTATCTCTGCTCCCGCAGGCAATGACCTCAAGACCATCGTCTTCAGCGTCAACGAGGGCACCCTCAATGCCGACGACACCATCATCAGTGCAGCTTCCTGCACCACCAACTGCCTTGCTCCCATGGCTAAGGCTCTTAACGATTACGCTCCCATCCAGAGCGGTATCATGTCCACCATCCACGCTTACACCGGCGATCAGATGATCCTCGACGGCCCCCACAGAAAGGGCGACAAGAGACGTGCCCGTGCAGGCGCTGCCAACATCGTTCCCAACTCGACCGGCGCTGCTAAGGCTATCGGCCTTGTTATCCCCGAGCTCAACGGCAAGCTTATCGGCTCCGCTCAGAGAGTTCCCGTGCCGACCGGCTCCACCACCATCCTTACCGCTGTTGTCAAGGGCAGTGATGTGACTAAGGAAGGCATCAACGCTGCTATGAAGGCTGCTGCTTCCGCTTCCTTCGGCTACAATGAGGATCCGATCGTTTCCTCCGATGTTATCGGCATGAGATTCGGCTCTCTCTTCGATGCAACTCAGACCATGGTTGCTAAGATCGCTGACGATCTGTATGAGGTTCAGGTTGTTTCGTGGTACGACAACGAGAACTCCTACACCAGCCAGATGGTTAGAACCATCAAGTATTTCGCAGAGCTCAGCAAGTAATCAGCTAAGTTCAGTGCCCCGCACGAAAGTGCGGGGCATTTTTTATATTGTTATCTTCGGCGAATTTTTGACGAAGGCTCCCCTGTATGGGAGCCGGATACGAGAAGCGTAGACTGAGTGGCTATTGCCTCGAATTTTAAATGACATACAATCCGCGCCATACAAAACATAAAAATCCTCCGTACACCAAAATGTACGGAGGATAATTTTTTATATCGCGAGGAACGCTTTGGCGAGTGCGAAGTAGATGAGCAGGGTGACCATATCGACTATCGTCGTTATCATCGCTCCTGCCATGAGCGCGGGGTCGAGTTTTATCAGCTTCGCAATAATCGGCAGGGTGCAGCCGATTATTTTCGCTACTATGACCGCGCAGACCATTGCGGCTGAAACGACAAGATAAACAGGCATTCCGCCGGAGGAGAAGAGCATCATTCTGCCGATGTTGACTGCCGCGAGGGTCAGCCCGCAGATGAGCGCGACTCTTATCTCTTTGAACACTATCTTCAGATAGTCCTTCGGGTGGATCTCGCCGAGCGCAAGACCGCGGATTATCAGCGTCGAGACCTGATTGCCGGCGTTTCCACCCGTGTCCATGAGCATCGGTATGCAGGCGGTGAGTCCCGCGACTGCTGCGAGCATATTCTCGTAGTTTTCGATTATCTTGCCTGTAAAAGTCGCCGAGACCATGAGCACCAGAAGCCAAAGGATTCTGTTCTTTGCGAGCTTGAAAACGCCCGTCTTGAGGTAGTTGTCGTCCGAGGGATGAAGCATTGCCATCTTCTCGAAGTCCTCGGTGTTCTCGTCCTCGATGACGTCGACGATGTCGTCTATCGTGATTATGCCGACGAGTCTCGCCTCGTTGTCAACAACGGGGACGGAGAGCAGGTCGTATTTTCTCGCTATGTCTGCGACTTTCTCCTGGTCGTCGAGCGTGTTGACGCAGATGAGCTGGGAGTCGGTGTCCATTATGTCGCGGATAAGCTCGTTGTCTTTTGCCATCAGCAGCGTGTGCAGGGCGACCGTGCCGATAAGATGGCGCTTGTCGTCGATGCAGAAGCAGGTGTAGACCGTCTCTTTGTCGACGGCGGTCGAGCGTATGTGCTCGATTGCCTGGCCGACTGTGAAAAAGTCATGCAGCTCGACCATCTCAATGGTCATTATTGAACCTGCGCTGTTTTCGGGATATTTCAAAAATCTGTTTATCAGGCACCTCGTCTCGCTGTCTGCCTTTGCGAGCACGCGGCGCACGACGTTTGCCGGGACTTCTTCGAGGAAGTCGACGGTGTCGTCAAGGAACATGTCGTCAAGCAGGTTCTCAAGCTCCGTATCTGTTATAAGATTCAGCAGCTGCGCCTGAGAATCGGGCTCAAGATAAGAAAAAACGTCCGCCGATATGTCTTTGGGGAGGATGCGGAATATCCGCAGAAGCTCGTCTTCCGGGAGCGATTCCATCGCCTGCGCTATATCAACGACGTTCATGTCGCACAGCTGTTCACGCAGATCGGCAAGTTTGCCCTCCGCCAACAGTGCGCTGATATTTTCCAGGATATCACGGCTCATATTGCACCTCTTTCTCCGTGAGGTGCACGCAAAAAGAGCCGATTTTTTTATCGGTCGAACTTTTTCGGGCGTGACCCCACAGCTTTATTTTTAGTTTGCCAACTTCGCGGCTTAGGTTTGTCGCTGCCCAAAAAATTTCACCACTTTTCAAAAATTTTTGCGTCGGGAAAGCCCGACGGGAGCACTTTTCGCACTCCTACATTAGTTTATACCCCATGACCTCAAAAGTCAAGCAAAAGAGCAAAAATCTTGCGTAATCGGCGGCAATCACCGAAAACGGGGAAAATCAACCGAAAAATGCCTGAAAACAGGCGAAAACAGACTTTTTGTTTCTATAAATATTAATAAAATATGAACTTTGTTGACGCTCCGCCGTTTTTTGCACCCCGATATGCAAAAAATCGGGGAGTTTTCGCTATGGGTGACGGGCGCTTCGGAGACCGCCGCCGAAGAGTCCGTGAATATAGATGAGGAGATGAGAGTATGAAAAAGAAAGAACCGCTTTCGCCCAAAGAGGAGAATTTCTGCCGCTTCTTTGTCGCGTCCCGCGAACCGCGCGCGTCGGCTGCGCGGGCTGGCTATTCCGTCCACCCGGAGCGAACGGCAATGAAGCTGCTCGCCGACCCAGAGATCAAAAGGCGAATAGCGAAGCTCGAAAACGAGCGCGACGCGAAGCTTGCGGAGGTCACGGAGGGCTACCGCAGGCTCGCTTTCGGAAGCGTTGCGGACGCAGTGAAGCTCATTTTGTCGGACGAGCTGCCTGACGGGTCGGAAATAGAAAAGCTGGACCTGACGATGGTATCGGATATCAAATGCCCGAAGAGCGGGGGAATAGAGGTCAAATTTTTCGACCGGCTCAAGGCGCTCGACCGACTCTGCGAGCTGAGCAATGCCGCTTCGGCGGGAGAAAATTCGGATTTCCTCTCTGCGCTTGACCGCAGCGTGCGTGCTCTGCGCGGGGATGATGCGGGTGAGTAAACGCAAAAATAACACTTTTGAGAGCTTTTCGGAAAAGCAGCTTCGGGTGCTCTCGTGGTGGTGCCCATCGAGCCCGGACAGGAATTTTGACGCGATAATCTGCGACGGCGCGGTGCGCTCCGGCAAGACGGTGTGTATGTCCGTCTCATTTGTTGCGTGGGCATTTTCGGCGTTCGACGACACGTCCTTCGCGCTGTGCGGCAAGACGGTGACTTCGCTTAGAAGAAACATAATCACGCCGATTCTGCCCGTCCTGCGCCGACTCGGCTTCGACTGCCGCGAGAAGCTGTCTCAGCATTTGGTGGAGATAGAATACTCCGGCAGGCGCAACCGATTTTATTTATTTGGGGGCAAGGACGAGGGCTCGGCGGCGCTCATTCAGGGCATGACGCTCGGCGGCGTTCTACTCGACGAGGTCGCCCTGATGCCGCGGTCATTTGTTGAGCAGGCTCTCGCGCGGTGCTCGCTCGACGGGTCTAAACTGTGGTTCAACTGCAATCCCGACACGCCTCTGCACTGGTTCTACGAGGAGTGGATAAAAAAGA
>ERZ791830.1248-NODE-1248-length-17125-cov-2.860691_pt1 | contig 17125 bp, 14 predicted proteins | sample MGYA00509945_ERZ791830 | MGnify/ENA primary metagenome ERZ791830 (study PRJEB30046, sample SAMN00792021) | human gut metagenome | study: EMG produced TPA metagenomics assembly of the A metagenome-wide association study of gut microbiota in type 2...
GGGTATCAGGATGATGCAGACCACGTTGGTGCTGTCAATATCCGAAAACGGGCAGGTGATAGAGAGATACTGGAATTGTGTAAGGAACACCAATACAGCCACAAGAATTTACAGAATGCGATTCGAATCGTATATGAAAAACGGCATATCGCATATAAAACAAAACAAGCAGCATCTGCATGAAAGCAGACGGGACCCTGTAACATCTTACATGATGCTGTAGGATCTCATCTGTGACTAGAGCAGAACATATCAACAACCACCGTCTTCTTACGGCATGACTGTAAGATGGACTGTCCGGAGAGGATCTGCCTGCGTTATTCGTATTGTGTAATGTGGACTTATTTTCAAAGGGCGGAAATTGAGTGTCCGGTATTCAAGGGAAACTTTGCATGCTCGGCCATTCTATGACCGAGTTGTTGACAAAGAGCCTGTACTATGGACTGGATCTGGAAAGCTACTATGCAAGAACAAATGCAATCAACCCATTAAAGTGTGAGAATAATGCTTACACAATGAGAGGTCTGTGTACCACATCAGACGGAACTGATTACGTTGATCTTGTTCTTGATAAGTTAGGCATCGGTGATTACAATGGTGAGACAATGGTTCGTCTTGATGCAGATAAGTTTGCTGAGTACAAGGCACAGGCAATTGAAGAACTGACAGCAGCAGGAGTTACCTTCCCGATTCAGTGTGATTACTACATTGCAAGCGGAAACCAGACACAGGCAGATACCGCACAGGTATTAAAGCAGGCATTTTCCGCATCACTTGGCGATGACTTTATTGTGTTAAACATCAAAGAATATGTTAGCAGCTTTGCACAGGAAGTAAGAATCCCACATCTGTTCTCTATTGCAATCAGTGAATGGGGTTCTGAATAGTTACAAAAATTGACAGAATAAAAGGCATCGCTTCAAGATGAGGCGGTGCCTTTTTTATGATGCCTTAGTCCCAACTACGCAAAACGGCGCTGTGATGAAATCTCACCACAGCGCCATTTTAATTAGCAGCGCTACCAGGATTCGAACCTGGAAAATGCTGGAGTCAGAGTCCAGTGCCTTACCGTTTGGCGATAGCGCTTTAAGAAACACGTTTATGATAATACAGGATTGTCCAAATGTCAAGCATTTTTTTGAAAAATATATAAAATTTTGCTTTCTTTTCCCAAAAGGAAATGATATAATCAAAAGGAGCTGTTTTATGCTCTGGATGGAGGAACGAATATGTATACATTTACCAGCAGGGTTCGTTTCAGTGAGACGGACGAGAATGGAAAGCTGTCACTCGCAGGCATTATGAATTATCTTCAGGATTGCAGTGTCTTCCACTCAGAAGATGTAGGCAATGGAACGGATGTGCTTAAAAAGCGTGATCGGGTGTGGCTTTTAAATTCCTGGCAGATCATTATAAAAAAGCGTCCAAGATGCTGTGAATACATTGAAATCGGGACACAGGCGTACCAGTTTAAGGGAACGCTTGGCAAGCGAAACTTCTGCATCCAAAGAGCGGATGGGACACAGTGCGTTGTCGCAAACTCAAATTGGGTGTTAGTTCAAAAATCACAGATGCGTCCGGTGCGCATCACAGAGGAGGACAGCAGCCCTTACGAGCTTGGAACACCACTTGACATGCCATATGCAGATCGAAAGATTGCAGCGCCAAAGGAAGGCATCGTCATGGAACCTATTACTGTGCGCACCGAACATTTAGACAGCAATCATCATGTGAATAACACGCAGTATGTATTGATGGCAAGCCGTTACCTGCCGTCTGATTTTTCACTGCATCAGGTGCGTGCCGAATACCGTTATCAGGCACTTTTGGGTGATACGATGATTCCTGTTGTAACAAAAGAAGAAGATGGACAGATCATTGTCCAGTTAAAAAAGGATGAGCAGACTGCATATGCAGTAGTTGCTTTTCAGTAAAAGAAGATCACCGGCATAAACTTTGGATGTCGGCTGAATCATACAGAGAGCCGCGCAAACGGCAGAATGAGAGGAAATATGATCGAATTAGGAAAGATGCAGACGCTTACTGTGCTTCGTATTAAGGATTTTGGCGTCTATCTGGGACATGAAGGAGAAAAAGAGAGCGTGCTGCTTCCAAGAAAGCAGGTTCCGGAAGGAACAAAAGAGGGAGATGAGATCGAGGTATTCGTATACAAGGATTCCATGGATCGTATCATTTCCACAACGAGAAGACCACTTCTTGTAATGGACGAGATGGCAGTTCTGACTGTTAAGGAAAAGACAAGAATCGGTGCATTCTTAGATTGGGGACTTGAGAAGGATCTTCTTCTTCCATTTAAAGAGCAGACAGTTCCTGTAAGAAGAGGAGAGCATTGTCTGGTTGCATTGTATCTTGATAAGAGTAAGCGTCTTTGTGCAACAATGAAGGTGTACGAGCGTCTTCACAGTGACAGCCCATATCAGAAGGGAGATCAGGTAACAGGTACTGTTTACCGCGTAAATCCTGAGATTGGTGTGTTTGTTGCGGTAGATAACCGTTACTTTGGTTTGATCCCAAAGAAAGAAATTTACGATAATTACCGTACTGGCGATCAGGTTAATGCACGTGTCACAGAGGTGCGTTCTGACGGAAAGCTGAATCTGGCAGTTCGTGATAAGGCATACCTGCAGATGGATACAGACAGCGAGACGATTTTAAATGCAATGGAGTCCTTTGGCGGATATCTGCCATTTGGCGAGAAGGCAGAGCCGGATAAGATTAAAAGAGAACTCAAGATGAGTAAGAATGCGTTTAAGCGTGCACTTGGTCATCTGCTCAAGGAAGGAAAGATTGAGATCGGCGAAAATCGAATTGAATACAGAAAAGAGAAGTGAGTATGACGAAAACAGCAAAATTAAATTTGACGTTTCTGATTCTTACGATCTTTTCAATTGGAGGCTCATATGCCTATGCGCTCTTGACAAATGGCATGGAGCTTCCAATTTACGTAGATCTTTTAGTGGCACAGCTTCTGATTTTTCTGCCGGCATGGGTATATACAAAAAAAGAGCATATTAACCTTTATAAAGAGATTCGCCATCGCCGTCTGCGTTTTGGCGCACTTCTTTGTCTGGTTGGCATCACGCTTTTATCAATGCCGCTTTTATCATTTTTGAATCTGTTTAGCTCACTTTTTGTGCCGAATGCAGCTGCAGGGCTTGCAGAGCAGATGACAGGCGGTCCGGGATGGATGAATATTTTATTTTTGGCTGTTATTCCTGCATTTAGCGAAGAATTTGTTTTCAGAGGCGTCTTTTTCCACGGATACAGAAGCCATGGCTTTTGGAAGGCAGCATTTATGAGCGGATTGATCTTTGGATTAATGCATCTAAATTTTAACCAGTTCTCATATGGCTTTGCGCTTGGTGTTATTTTTGCAGCTGTCGTAGAAGCGTCAGGAAGTATTTATGCATCCATGGCAATTCATTTTCTGATTAATTTTCAGTCAGCACAGGCAATAAATGCACTGACATCGCTTACTGCATCAGGTGTGGAAGAGGAAGGAATGCTTGAAATTTCAGGAGCTTTTAAGCAGACCTATCTTGTTACAACAGTAATTGTTGTAGGTATTGTAGCTATTGTGACTACAGCGCTTGTTGTTGTATTAGTGAAGCTTTTAGCGAAGCTGTGTGACAGAGAGGACTACTTTGCGTGGGTTCTTAATGGCGGAGAGAAAAAAGCACTTCAAAAAAGAGGTACTAGCAGACTGATTGATCCATTTTTTATTGGTGCAGCAGCAATATGTATTTTATTTATGGTCAGCCGTCTTTTGATGTAGAACTGCCAGAGCTTCGTAGATGATCTAAATAAGTATGAATAAGCTGGTAGCAGTCTTTTGCCTCCCGCACAGAGCAGGAGGCAAGAAGAAGCCCAATATCGCGGCGGACACGGTAATGTTCCGGTTCAGCAACGATATTTTGCATGATGGGTATAGTATCATCTGGCTTTTCGAGTCCTTCAAGCAGGTAATCGTAGGAAATATGTGTTTTTTCGTGAAGACGGTTCATAATGCTTCGCGAGACAGGGCGTGTGCCGCGCTCAAGTGCACCGAGATAGCTGGGTGAGATGCCAAGCAGTTTGGCAAACTCAGATTGTGTCATACCTAGTGCAATTCGTTCATTACGGATACGGTGGCCGATCAGTATTGAGTATGAGGATTCATAAGAAATCATAAAAAAAAACTCCGTTTCTGTATAATAAAAGGTACTTTGAGAAGAATTATAGGATAATAAGAAGAGAAAAGAAAGGAAAATCCCTCGCAGGATTTTGCTTTCTTTGTTGTTTAAGGAGAAAATATGCTACAAAAACTTACAATTCGACAAAAAAAGCTTGCCGAATATCTGCTGATTGTGGCAGGTACGGCAGTTATGGCAGTATCACTTCAGTTTTTCCTAGATCCAGATGGAATGGTCCCGGGTGGTTTTACCGGAATTGCAATTATAGTAAAGGAACTGACAAAGGGAATTGTTCCTGATGGTGTTCCACTGTGGGTAACGAACCTGGTCTTAAATGTTCCAATGGTTCCTATTGTATTAAAGATCAATGGATGGGACTTTGCAAAGCGCACAGTGGCGGGATCACTTCTCCTTTCTTTTTGGCTTGCAGTGATCCCATATGTACAGCTGATGGAGGAACCTGATCTTTTTTTGACATCTGTTTTTGGTGGTGTCAGCATGGGTATCGGTGTTGGTCTTGTTTTTTTGGGAAAGGGAACTACAGGCGGTACTGATATGTGCGGTGCAATTTTACATCATTTCTTTCCTCATATTTCATTGCCAAAGCTGATGCAGCTGCTTGATGTAGTTATTACATCGGTAGGAATTATGGTTTTTGGCATTCGCATTGCGCTTTACTCTATTATAGTAGTTTATCTGACGGCGAAAGTTTCAGATCGAATCATGGAGGGAAGTACTTCAGCCAAAATGCTTTATATCATTTCAGATCAGTCAACGTTGATTGCTGAGAAAATTATGGAGAAGATTGGCAGAGGTGTCACTGGACTACATGGAAGAGGCATGTACACAAATCAAGACAAAACAATTCTCATTTGTGTTATATCTCCTCGTGAAATTGCTCGTATAAAAGATGTTGTTTTAGAAGCAGACAGCAGAGCTTTTGTGATAGTGAATGACTCAAGAGAAGTATTGGGTGAAGGATTTATGGAAATTTAATAAAAATGTCACTTTCAACCTACCAATAAAATGTGAAAATTAGGTGTACAACATATATAAAAATGTCGTTGCTTTTTTGGTGAAAAACAGTATGGTAAAAAATTATGAAATCATGTATTATAATCATATCAGAAAACTGACTGTCAACAGTTTCGAAAATTAGGGAGGAAATTCAAAATGGCAAGTTTGTCTTTAAAGAATGTAACTAAGGTTTATCCTAACGGCTTTGTCGGCGTTAAGGATTTCAACCTTGAGATCGCAGATAAGGAATTCATCATCTTCGTAGGACCGTCTGGTTGTGGTAAGTCTACTACTCTTCGTATGATCGCAGGTCTGGAGGAAATTTCTTCTGGTGAGTTAAAGATTGGTGATAAGGTCGTTAACGACGTAGAGCCAAAGGATAGAGATATCGCAATGGTATTCCAGAACTACGCTCTGTATCCGCATATGTCTGTATATGATAACATGGCATTCGGTCTTAAGTTAAGAAAGGTTCCGAAGGCTGAGATTGATAAGCTGGTTCATGAGGCAGCTAAGATCCTTGATATCGAGCATCTGCTTGATCGTAAGCCGAAGGCTCTTTCCGGTGGTCAGAGACAGCGTGTTGCTATGGGTCGTGCAATCGTGCGTGAGCCAAAGGTATTCCTGATGGACGAGCCTCTGTCCAACTTGGATGCAAAGCTTCGTGTACAGATGAGAATCGAGATCTCCAAGCTGCATCAGAGATTAGGTACAACCATCATCTACGTAACACATGACCAGACCGAGGCTATGACTCTGGGTACCAGAATCGTTGTTCTTAAGGATGGTGTTATCCAGCAGGTAGATACCCCGCAGAACCTGTACGATAAGCCGGCTAACAAGTTCGTTGCTGGATTCATCGGTTCTCCGCAGATGAACCTGATCGATGCTAAGGTTGTTCAGGTAGGCAACCAGGTACATGTTCAGTTTGGTAACGCAGATATCACTCTTCCGGATGAGAAGGGCAAGGTATTAGTTCAGAAGGGTTATGTTGGTAAGGAAGTTTGCTTCGGTATCCGTCCAGAGGATATCCATGATGGCGATATGAGCAACTATCCTGGTGCTACTCTGACCGCTACCATCCGTGTATACGAGCTTCTGGGTGCTGAGGTATTCTTGTACTTCGATATCAACGAGACAAGCTTCACCGCTCGTGTAAGCCCAAGAACAACTGCTAGACCGGGCGATACCCTGACTCTGGGTCTTGACCTGAGCAGAATCCATATCTTCGATAAGGATAGCGAGCTGGTTGTATTAAACTAATTGAATTAAATTAAGATTTTTTGGGGAAATGTAAAAAATTTACATTTCCCCTTTTTTTTTCTCGAAAAATGTTATACAATATAAGAAGGAATGGCGGTAAGCTGTGAAAACTATAAGCTGCTACGGCGGCGGAATGTGAGGAAAGTATGATTTCGAACCAGATTTTGCAAAGTACAATTGAAGGGCTGAAAAATATCGCACGAATTGATTTGTGTGTATGCGATACCGACGGAAACATGCTGGCATCTACGTTTGGTGATCCGGAGATTACCACGGAGACCATCGTGAATTTTACGTTGTCGCCGGCAGACAGCCAGGTAGTTGCTGGATTCCAGTTCTTTAAGGTATTTGATGAGCACCAGCTTGAATATGTAATGCTGGCAAAGGGAGGCAGTGACGATGTTTACATGGTAGGAAAGATTGCAGCATTCCAGGTACAGAACCTGTTAGTTGCATACAAGGAGCGTTTTGACAAGGATAACTTCGTTAAGAACCTGCTTCTTGATAACCTGCTGTTGGTAGATATCTATAATCGCGCAAAGAAGCTTCATATTGAAGTATCTGCGAAGAGAGTTGTCTATGTAATAGAGACAAAGAATGAGAAGGATGTCAATGCACTTGAGACGGTACGCAGCCTGTTTACCGGAAGAGTAAAGGATTTCATCACTGCAGTTGATGAGAAGAATATCATCGTTGTTCGCGAGGTAAAGCCGGGTGAGACACAGGATGATCTTGAGAAGACAGCTCAGGTTATGGTTGATATGCTTAATACCGAGGCAATGAGTCAGGTGCATGTTGCATATGGAACTGTTGTAAATGAGTTAAAGGAAGTTTCCAGATCCTACAAAGAGGCAAAGATGGCACTTGATGTTGGAAAGATCTTCTTTAGCAACAAGAACGTTGTTGCTTACGCTAAGCTTGGCATTGGCCGTCTAATTTATCAGCTTCCGATTCCGCTGTGCCGTATGTTTATCAAGGAGATTTTTGATGGCAAGTCTCCAGATGAGTTTGACGATGAGACATTGACCACAATCAACAAGTTCTTTGAGAACAGCCTGAATGTATCTGAGACATCCAGACAGCTGTATATTCACAGAAATACACTTGTATATCGTCTGGACAAGCTTCAGAAGAGCACTGGATTAGACCTGCGTGTATTTGAGGATGCGATTACCTTTAAGATTGCGCTTATGGTTGTGAAGTATATGAATTATATGGAGAAAAACTAAGGCTCCAGCGTAGAAAAACCGGGGGAAACGGACGTAAGAGTCTGTTTCCCCCTTCTGGTTTTGCATACAAAAGTATTGACGGACAGATTTTGGTCATGCTAATAGCATTGATAGATCTGACTGTTCAGAGGAAAGGTGGATGCAAGTGGAAGAAAAAAACAGACAGTTAAATGAAGATGCTGAAACAATAGAGGAAAAAAATGAGCTTCAAACAGGCAAAAAGAAACACAGAAAAAATAATTTTGCAGCAGGTATGGCAGTAGGTGCGGCAGCAGCGATCATGGGCTGTTCGCTGGCAGGTATATATTTCAGCCGTCATTATCGTTACAGTTCGCTCGCAACAGCATATTCATCGAGAGGAACGAAGACAGCAACATCATCTACAGTCGAGTCACAGAATCAGGAGGCCATCACAGATGAGCTGATGACAAAGTTAAAGCTTCTTGAACAGTGTGCCGATGATTACTTTTTATTTGATACGGCAGATGCTAAGGATTATCAGGATAACATTTATAAAGGTTTTATGAATGCGCTTGATGATCCATATTCATGCTATTACACGGCAGATGAATATCAGACACTGATGGAATCAACAAGCGGAAGCTATGAGGGAATAGGTGTTGTTGTATCACAGAATGTTCAGACAAAGATCATTACTGTTGTGCGGCCGTTTGAGGGCTGTCCTGGTGCCGAGGCCGGTATGCTTCCGGGCGATATTTTAATAGAGGTTGCCGGGAATGATGTAAGCGGCATCGACGTAAGCACTGTTGTTTCCTGGATCAAGGGAGAGGGCGGTACTACAGTTGATATACGCGTATATCGTGAGTCAGAAGATAAGTATTATGATTTTACTGTTGAGCGAAGAAAAATTGAAGTCCCGACAGTTGCATATGAGATGTTAGAGGACAATATTGGCTATGTTCAGGTGACAGAGTTTGATGAAGTTACGTCAGACCAGTATATAGCAGCAGTTGATGATTTAAAGGCACAGGGCATGGAAGGTCTGATTGTAGATATTCGTGACAATCCGGGAGGACTGTTAAGCTGCGTTGTAGATATGCTTGACTACATGCTTCCGGAAGGCACCATTGTCTACACAGAGGATAAAAATGGAGAAGGAGATACCTATACCTCCGATGCAGAGCATTATTTCGATCTTCCGCTTGCTGTGCTCGTAAATGGAAACAGTGCGTCAGCATCAGAGATTTTTTCAGGTGCCATTCAAGATTATGAGACAGGAACAATCATCGGAACACAGACCTTCGGAAAAGGAATCGTGCAAAGTATTTTGCCATTTAACGATGGAAGTGCAATTAAAATCACAGTATCACGTTATTTTACACCACGCGGCACATGTATACACAAAGAAGGCATCACTCCAGATGTAGAGGTAGAGCTAAACGAAGAACTTAAGACAAAACTGACAATCGAAAAAAGTGAGGATAATCAGCTGCAAAAAGCAATAGAAAATGTGAAAGAGCAGATTGCGGCGGAGTGACGTAAGAAGTCCGTAAGAAAAAAGTTATGGTATTTTGTACGAAAATGAGGTACAATCATTTTTGATGTAATCGGCTGGGAAAGTTACGAAAGGGGGCCGATTTAATAAAATACGCCGGGGAAGTCCCCAGCAGATTGGAGAAACATGAGTCAGAAAGATACAGGAAAAAACAAGCGAAAAAAGAAAAAAGGCACCGGCCTGATTGTAGTTTGTGTGACACTGCTGATTCTTTTATTTGCTGTACTAATCATTTTGATTTGGCAGATCAGCCGTGTAGGAAACGGAGAGACTGTCGGTTTTGGTGGAAAAACAGGCAATACGCAGGCAGTATCACAAAATACGCCTTCTGTGACGCAGGAAGCTGCGCTGACAAGTTCATCAGGAAGCGAGGCAAATGCTGAGGAAGTTCAGACGCAGGCGCAGACAGAAGCTGCACAGGCTGAGTCTGCAGCTGGCCAGAGTGAGGCAGCAGGACAGGCAACTATGATGGAGCCGCAGACATATGAGAATGATGCGAATGGAAATATGATTGTTCCAGAGCGTCAGGCAGGTTCTATGGAAACAGAGCCAGCATGGGAATATGTACTGGAAAAGACTGGAGATAGTGTACTTGATGATGCTAATTATTTAGCAGCGATGTATGATTATGATGGTGCAATCGCAAAGATTCAGTCAGTGTCAGGATATGAGAGCAACGCAGCTTATACAGCAGCCATTACAGATTATGAGCAGAGAAAGAGCGAGGCTGTTGTCTACGCAGATAACAGCACAATTCCTCATATTTTCTTCCATACGCTTGTTGTTGATACAAGCAGAGCCTTTGATGATAACATCGCAATCAGCAAGCAGGATGGTATGAACAAGGTAAAGGATTACAACTATGTAATGACTACAGTGGATGAGTTTTGCCGTATTCTTGAAGAAATGTATACAAGAGGATATGTGCTTGTAAGCATCTATGATGTGGCATCATATGAGACACAGGCAGATGGCACACAGGTTATGAAGCATCAGCCGATTTATCTTCCAGAAGGCAAGAAGCCATTTGTTTTGTCTGTTGATGATGTAAGCTACTACGAATACATGACAGGTCATGGCTTTGCAAGCAAGCTTGTTGTTGGTGAGGATGGAACTCCGACAAGTGAATATACGAATCCAGATGGCAGCCTAAGCTATGGTTCATATGATGTTGTTCCGATTCTTGATGATTTTGTTGAGACTCATCCAGACTTTTCATATCGCGGCGCTAAGGGTATCATTGCTCTGACTGGATATGAGGGTATTTTTGGATATCGTACAAGTGATTTCTGGTACAACAGTAACTGCGATTACTTTGATCAGTATTTCTCATGGAATCTGGAGAACAACTTAAAGAAGAAGCAGACTATGTATCAGCCAAATCCTAATATCGAGCAGGATAAGGAGAGCGCAAAGCAGGTAGCACAGGCATGTCGTGACGATGGATGGCTGTTTGCAAGTCATACATGGGGTCACAACAAGGTCGGTGATTCTGGATCATATGAGCGTTTTGAGTCTGATTCCCATTTGTGGGATCGCGAGGTAAAGCCGCTTCTTGGTGATGTTGATATAATCATTTATCCGCAGGGCGAAGATTTGTATGAGGGCTCCTGGAGAGGCTATGATCCTGCAAATCAAAAGTATCAGCTGTTAAAGGAGTTAGGATTTAACTACTTCTGCAGCGTTGACTCAAACCTTGGATGGACACAGCTTGGAAATGAATATTTCCGTATGGGCCGTGCTAATGTAGATGGACAGCGTATGTGGGAGGCAATCAGTTCATATGTAGATCCGTCATCAGGTGCAAAGGATCGTCTGTCAGCATTGATTGATTCAAGATTAGTATTTGACTGGTCCAGACCAACGCCGGTAACAAAGTAAAAACGAGAAGTCTGGCATATATGGTATGGACATAAAGACAAAGACAGAAAGGCAGACAAAAGAGATGGCAAAAGAGACTGTATTTAAAGAAAGAGCACAAAAGGTTTTGACATCAATGAAGGAAAATGGCATGGATCAGCTTATTGTAAGCGATCCTGCCTCCATCAACTATCTAATGGGAAGATTCATGAACCCGGGCGAGCGTTTGATGGTTCTTGTATTTGATGTAGCAGCTGGCAAGACTGAGCTTGTAATAAGCAAGCTGTACCCACAGGGAGATAATCCGATTTGGCCGGTTACGTATGTTGATGACGTTGATGACTGCGTTGCAATTCTTTCTGAGAAGATTGCAGAAACTGGCGTGATTGGCATTGATAAAAACTGGGCAGCAAAGTTTTTGCTTCGTCTTATGGAACTTCGTCCAAATCTGACTTACAAGAACGGTTCTTACATCATTGATAAGATTCGACAGATTAAGACAAATGAAGAGCAGGAGTTTATGATCGAAGCCTCCAGATTAAACGATCTGGCAGTTGAGCGTCTGATCAAAGAGGTCAACAAAGGTTATACAGAGAAGGAACTTGCCGATAAGCTGCTTGATATTTATCACGATCTTGGTTCAGAAGGATTTTCCTTCTATCCGATCTGTTGCTATGGCGCAAATGCTGCTGATCCGCATCACAGCAACGACGATTCTACAGGAAAATCTGGCGACAGCGTAATTCTTGATATTGGATGCTTGTGGAACGGATATTGCTCCGATATGACAAGAACCGTATTCTTAGGTTCAGCAAGCGAAGAGCAAAAGAAAGTTTACAACATCGTAAAGACAGCTAACGAGCGTGCAATCGCAGCAGTAAAGCCAGGTGTTCGCTTCTGTGATGTCGATGCAGCCGCAAGAGATTACATAACAGAGCAGGGATATGGCCCATACTTTGTACATCGCACCGGCCATAACATTGGTCAGGAAGTTCATGAGGCAGGAGATGTCTCTTCAGCAAACACTGATGTATTAAAGCCAGGTATGACCTTCTCCATCGAGCCAGGAATCTACCTAACCGGAAACTTCGGCGTTCGTGTTGAGGATTTGGTACTCGTCACCGAAGACGGATGCAAGGTACTCAACCATTTTACGAAAGATTTAATTGAAGTGCCAGAAGAGTAATTCACCAAGCTATATCAATGCGTATAGGGTGAACCCCTCACAAAACTACCGGGTAATAATAGCAACCAGTATTTATTGAGAAAAACTCTCAATAGTGCTGGTTGTTTTTCTTTATAAAAGCTCGTATAATATGAAGTTAGATAATACTAACTTCTGGCGTCATAAACTTAACCAGAACAAAGTCTCATCAATATAAAGAGAGGGGGAACGTCATGTTTCTGGAGATTAAAGGAATCAAAAAACATTTCGGAGAAGGCGACAGCCGTATCGAAGTGTTAAAGGGAATTGACATGGAGATTGAAAAAGGAGAATTATGCGTGCTTTTGGGACCTTCAGGTTCTGGAAAATCAACACTGTTAAATATTATTGGGGGAATTGACGGTGCAGACAGCGGCTATATTGCAATTAATGGCGAAAAGACAGCCGATATGGACGAAAAGACGCTGACATTGTACAGAAGAAAGCACCTAGGCTATGTCTTTCAGATGTATAATTTGATTCCAAATTTAAATATCAAGGAAAATGTGGAAGTCGGTGCCTACCTAAGTGACAACCCACTTGATGTAGATGATTTGTTAAAGACACTTGGCTTGTATGAGCATCGCCATAAGCTGCCGAATCAGTTATCAGGAGGACAGCAGCAGCGAACAGCTATAGGAAGAGCCATTGTCAAGAATCCAGATATTTTGCTGTGCGATGAGCCAACAGGTGCACTTGACTATGCAACATCAAAGGAGATTTTAAAACTAATCGAGCAGGTTAACCGCAAATATGGAAATACTGTTGTTATGGTAACACATAATAACGCAATCGAGAAGATGGCAGATCGCGTCGTAAAGCTTCATGATGGCCGTATTCGTGAGAATTGTCACAATGAGACGCGTATGGCAGCGGAGGATCTGGAATGGTAAAGAAAAAATCAAATCCATTAAATAAACGTTTTCTTAGGGAATTAAAGAGCGAGGCTGGAAAATATATTGTTCTGTTTGTATTTATAGCAGGTGTGATCGCGCTTGTATCTGGATTTTTGGTTGCGAGCGGCAGCATGTCACAGGCCTATGATGAGAGTTTTGAAAAATATAATATTGAAGATGGAAATTTTGAGGTTAAAAGGGAGGCGTCAAGCGGTCTGTTAGATGCCTTGCAAAAGGATGGAACAAAGATCTATCAAAACTTCTATAAAGAGGAGCAGACAAAGAATGTAGAGAGTACGCTTCGTATTTTTAAGAAGCGTACAGAAATTGATCTGGAATGCCTGATGGAAGGAAGCTTTCCAGAAAATGAAAATGAGATTGCAATTGACCGTATGTATGCCGTAAATAATAAAATTTCTGTTGGTGATGTGATGGAGCTTGGAGACGTGTCCTACACAATATGCGGTTTAGTGGCACTTTCTGATTACAGTGCATTGTTTTCATCCACGTCAGATATGATGTTTGATGCTGTGAGATTTGGTGTGGCTATTGTGACAGAGGATGGGTTTAACAGAATCAGTAGTGATCATCTTCACTACAATTATTCATGGCGCTACAGCGAGCGTCCGTCAGATGAGAAGGAGGCAAAGACACTCAGCGAATCCTTCTTGAAAACTTTGTATGTAAATGCACTTTTGAATCTGAACGGTGTCGAAGGCTTTATCCCAGAGTATATAAATCAGGCAATTATCTTTACAGGAGATGATATAAAGGGCGATAATGCGATGTTTACCGTATTTCTTTATATCGTCATTGCTATTATTGCGTTTGTATTTGCCGTGACTACAAGCAACACAATCACTAAGGAATCGGCAGTAATAGGTACGCTTCGCGCATCAGGCTATTCAAAAGCAGAATTGATTCGTCATTATATGGCGATGCCGATGCTCATTGTCTTGATTGCAGCAGTGATTGGAAATATTTTAGGATACACTGTATTTAAAGGTTATATGGCAGCACTGTACTATGCAAGCTATAGCCTTCCGACTTATGTCACGATCTGGAACGCCGATGCATTTGTCAAGACAACAGCAATTCCCGTGCTTTTGATGTTTGCAATCAACTTTATCATGCTTGCCAATAAGCTGAGTCTGTCACCGCTTCGTTTCCTTCGTCGTGATTTGAACCGCAGACAAAAGAAAAAGGCATTTCGATTAAAGACTACGATTCCTATTATGAAGCGGTTCCGTATGAGAATCCTGTTTCAGAACATTCCAAACTATGTCATTTTGTTCATAGGAATTTTGTTCGCAAACCTGATTTTATTATTTGGATTTATGTTTGGACCGCTGCTTGATCATTTCGAGCAGGAGATTACAACTCATCTTCTTGCAGAGCATCAGTATGTGCTTGTGAGTGAAGAAAAGACAGAAAATAAAGAGGCTGAAAGCTATGATGTTACGGTATTAAAGACACAGGAGGGACGCTACAAGAGCGAGGAAGTGATGATTTATGGCGTGCAGGAAAACAGCGCCTACATAAAGAGCAGCCTTTCAGATGATGAGGTATTGATTTCAAATGCCTATGCAAATAAGCAGCATATCAAGGTAGGTGATACAATTACATTGCAGGAAGAGTATGGGGAGAAAACGTATTCCTTTACCGTTACTGGTATCTATACATATCCGGCTGCATTGTCTGTCTTTATGAATTGTGATGCGTTTGAGAAAACATTTGAGAAGGGAAGCTATTATCCAGGATATTTTTCAAATGAAGAACTGACTGATTTGACGCAGAAAAACATTGCAATGACTATATCAAAGGAAGATTTGACAAAGACCAGCAGACAGCTTCGATTGTCAATGGGTGGGATGGCTGTTCTCTTCCAGGGCTTTGGCGTGATCATGTTTGCGCTGCTTTTGTATCTGCTCTCAAAGGTAGTAATCGAGAAAAATGCGCAGTCAATTTCCATGGCAAAGATTTTAGGTTACAGTGACAAGGAAATCAACCGCTTATATATTCGTACCACAACAATCGTATCAGTTGTTTCACTGATAGTGACAATCGGGTTATGTATTGTGCTGCTGAAGGCTATTTGCGAGATTGCATTTGCCGAGTATTCTGGTTATCTGGAATTTTACATGGAGCCAGTGGATCTTCTAAAGGTGTTGGCGGCAGGACTGATCACCTATGTAGTGATTTCGTTCTTCCAGATCAAAAAAATCAAGGCAATTCCGATGACAGATGCACTCAAAAATGTGGAGTAAAGGCGCGGGCTGCCTAGTTTAGTGATGGGCTTCGAACGATGGCTTTGTATCAGCATTCTCCTAGCACGTGTTTCATGTCATCCGGTAGCGGAGCCTCAAAGGAGAGCGGCACATGAGTGATCGGATGCTTGAAGGAGAGGCGGCAGGAGTGAAGCGCCTGACGTGTGATAAATTCCATATCTGGATTGTATAGGTAATCACCGATAAGCGGAAAACCTAAATATTTCATATGAATTCGTATCTGATGGGTGCGGCCTGTCTCAAGCTGTAAAGAGACAAGGCTGTGCCCATTTTTTGTTTCTAATGTTTTGTAATGAGTTACGGCGCGTTCTCCGTGTTCAAAATCTACACAGCGCTCAATTATAGAGCCAGGCTTTCTAGAGAGAGGTGCAGTGATAGTGCCGGATAGAGGAGTAACAACACCGCGCACAATCGCTAGATATTCACGCGTAATTGCATGACGAGCAGCCATATCTGAAAGAATCGCAGAGGAGAGCATATTTTTAGCAATTACTGTCAGACCAGAAGTATCTCGGTCTAAGCGGTTTGTGCAGCGAAAAATAAAATTGCCGCTGTCACGGTAGTACCAGGCAAGAGCATTTGCCAGTGAATTATAGTAATTGTCCATAGACGGATGAATCGGCATATCGGCTGGTTTATTGGCGACCAAAATGTCTTCATCCTCATAGACAATCGAAAGCGGAAGCTCAACTGGTGGCACATGGTAGGAGGAGTGATCCTCGACAATATGCACTGTCAGAATGTCGCCTTCATGAAGCGGTGTGTTTGTGCGGCTTGGCATGCCATTGATCAAAAGATAATTCATATTTTTTCGAAGCCGTATTAAAAGGTGAGAGGAAAAGCCGCGGCGCGATAAAAATTGATCTGCGCGCAGGTCCCTTTCTTCAATCGAGACGGTGTAAGTAAGTGTTCGGTCCATAAAATGCCTTCCTTTAAGATTTTTTTACAGGCGGCCATGGAAGCTGTGCAAGAACAATAGCCAGAAAAACAATAGCGCATCCTGCAAGCTCACGTGCCGATAACGTTTGACCAAGAATCAGCCAGCCGGCAAGAACAGATATAGCAGATTCCAGACTCAAAATAAGAGATGCTATAGTTGGATTCATGCCCTTTTGGCCTATAATTTGAAGCGTATAGCCGACACCGCAGGAGAGAACACCAGCGTACAAAATAGGTGCCCATGCTGCAAGAATAGAAGAAAGTGATGGCTGCTCAAAAATAAATGCCGGAATAAGACATACGACTGAGCATACAAAAAACTGTATACACGATAAAGCCACACCATTGCAGCGCGGTGAAAAATAGTCTATTACTAAGATATGTACGGCAAATAAGAAAGAGCCGGCAATCAAAAGAAGATCGCCCTTTCCAATAGAGCCAAAACCATCAGGAACGCTTAACAGATACAAACCGCCAACTGCCAGTGCAACACTAAGCCATACAAGCGGGCTGCAGCGTTTCTTTAAAAATAGACTAAGAATTGGCACAAGAACAATATAGATAGCAGTCAGAAAGCCAGCCTTTCCAACGTTTGTGTAGGAAATTCCAATTTGCTGAAGGGAAGAGGCAGCCGCCAGCACAATACCACAGGATAGCCCGCCGAAGAATAATGTTTTTCGATCAATTGACGATGATGCGTGAGTTATGGCTGACTGATTC
>ERZ791830.1256-NODE-1256-length-17021-cov-41.654957_pt1 | contig 17021 bp, 19 predicted proteins | sample MGYA00509945_ERZ791830 | MGnify/ENA primary metagenome ERZ791830 (study PRJEB30046, sample SAMN00792021) | human gut metagenome | study: EMG produced TPA metagenomics assembly of the A metagenome-wide association study of gut microbiota in type 2...
CCAACAGCAAGATAGGCAGCGATATGCAGGGGCTTGACAAGAAGTTTGTCGGCATCGAGAAAATTTACAAGGAAGTCGCCATGTGAGTTTTTAATTACCTATATACTGTTGGTAACAGAACAGGTAACGATTTCGGTAACGAAATTCCACCTAACAAACTATATCCCAATAAAGTACATTCTTTCACCTTGCGGGCAGTCCACCGACTACCCGCATTTTTTATATCCTTTTCCAATTGGCACATTCCCCGAAACGCCAGCCGTGCGTGGCATGGCTGACTGTATTTCGTGAAAAGAGCCGTTGGAAACCCGCACAAGCGTATTGCAAGCAAGCTCACAACACCCTTGCCTTTCCCGCCCGCATGGAGTGTTCCCTAAAAGATGAAAGAGAACAGGCACTTTTCCCCAGTTTCCCTATTTGTAAATCTTCCTCTTACGCAGTCCCCCAGCCGGGACAGTCGTTTTAATCATTTCAATAGGCAAAGGTAGTTACGTGTTCTTCACGATTTTGCAAGGTCGAGCCGTTCCGGTTTGGCGAAAAAATCTTCCCTGCCTTGCGAGGTATTTTTTGCCCAAAACCTTGCAAACTCTAAACACTACCCTTTTACGCCTATGTGAAACGAAAACGACCGACCCGACCGGAAGACGCATAAAAAAAAAGTCGGATTTACGGGAAACAGGAAAAAAATTCAGTGAAACTTCAACTCCCTCACCTCTCAAATCCGCATAAAATTAAAAACTTAAAAAATTACAGCAATATGGAAGCAAAGGTATTATCGGAAGCAAAAGTTTATGTAGGCACTTATGCCAAGTACAACAACGGTTCATTGTCCGGCGCATGGCTCGACCTTTCGGACTATTCGGACAAGGAAGAATTTTATGAAGCCTGCCGGGAACTTCACAAGGACGAGGAAGATGCGGAATACATGTTTCAGGACTGGGAGAACGTGCCGGAGGGCTTAATCGGCGAAAGCTGGATTTCTGAAAACTTCTTCGCCCTGCGTGATGCGGTGGAGGATTTGAGCGACACCGAGCAGGAAGCCTTTTTCGTGTGGTGCAACTATAAAAGCCATGATTTGGGCGAGGAAGATGCGGACGACCTTGTACGTGATTTCCGGGACGAGTATCTGGGTCAATATGACGATGAAGAAGATTTCGCCTATGAAATTATCGAGGAATGCTACGACCTGCCGGAGTTCGCAAAGACCTATTTCGATTATGAAAAGTTCGCCCGTGACCTTTTTATGTGCGATTACTGGTTTGATGACGGTTTTGTGTTCCGTGCGGCATAACAACCAATCCGGGCGGGGTGTCAAAGCCCTGCCCGCTAAAAACAACCAAGTTTATAACCATAAAAAAATAAGACATCATGCAGTCACTTAACAAAAACGGGGTAAGCATCACCCAAACACCGGGAGAAGAAAAATACGTGAAATGTTGCTTAGGCGCATTTAGGGGACAGATTTATTTTCAATATGACTACCGCCACACGGACGGCGAACTATTCAGCACGGTAGCCAAAACGCTGGCAGAGTGCCGCCGCAGGCGTGACGGGTGGATAGCGAAAAAAGAACGGAGTAATAAATAAGTAAATTTTGGGGATATGAAAACGACAGAAGTAAACAAGGAGCTTATCGGCAGGCGTTGCGAGTGCATTTTTACGGGCTTAATGGTAACGGGCGTTATCGAGGACACAGAAGAAAACGAACACACCATAGAGGTAAAAGTCCGTTTCGACCACCCGCACCAGTGGGGCGATGATTTGTATAATGATGTGTGGGCGTGGGGGCGCAAAATAGACGAGTTCGGCACGCTGCACCATTTGCAACTGTTGGAGGATAAACCGGACTTTCAGATAATGACGGTAGTTTTCGGCGAACCAATCAGCCGGATAGACCGCAGTGTTTTTGAAGATGTTGCAACGTGGGGTGTCTGTTCCCTGCAAGGCTGGGTAAACAGTTACGAGAGTGTCAGGTTTGTAGCCATAGACGACCATACGGCAATTATCACGGGCGAATCGAATATAACATGGAACAGGAAAAGTGTGGTTAGAAAAGTATGCGCCTATAAAGAGCATTACAACCAGTTGATAGAGAGATGGTGTATCAAAACAGAAACGACCTATCATATTGCTGTAGGGGCAGATAGTTATTTAGAATTTTGATACACCCTCACTTTTTATGAGTTTCAAAAACTGGATTTAGAAAATAAAAATATAGAAATCAACTTCGCATATTTTCATGAAGGATATTTTCTAAACTTCGTTTTGTGTTATAAACATATTTAACATTAATAGCATCCATCATGCCTAGATATTTTTGACATTTTTCATGCATTTCATCGCATGCATCTAGAAATTTCTTTTGATGATGTTTTTCCAATAGGGCAAAAAATTTCTTGTAAAAGCGGTCATATAATCCGGCAACTCTAAATGGATAATGTTTTTTCTCGTCTCCTTTTCTAGTATTAATCAAAATGGAATGTGCATAATCAAAGGCGGTCATACATGTAGATATATTTCCATTTTCAATTTCATTTTCTAATATAAATCGACAATAGTGATTATCCACTTTGTATGTATCGTAGTTTTTTATTGTTTTTGCCAATTCATAGCATTTATCAAAATAGGCTTCTGCTATCTCATAATCATAGTCAGATAATCGTGCGATAGCATATTGAAGCCAAAAATGAATATTATTTTTGCAAAAATCTAAACTCCGCACAGTTTCGTAAAATCTGAAAATTTCTCTCTTCCATGCTGGGTCTTTAATATTTATAGATTTTTGTATTGTCCTAAAGTTAATTATTGAAATCAATTTTTCTTTACTCGGCTTGTGCACATCATACTTGTTATCCAAGTGATTTGTTATTAAAATTAAAGCATCTATTATAAGACTTGGAGATATAATATTACCTAAGATATACTGAGATAAAATAGAGGATTTAAATGAAATCCTATTTTCTTCAAAATTGATAAATTCTTTAATTTCTGGATTAGCTTTAAATCCCGGATTATTTAATGTTGGTGTTCCCAACATTTCAACAAGTTCTCCCAGTTCTAATCTAAAACGGAAACTTTCACTTATTAATATGACAATAAGAGCGTTATTAAAATCCCTTTTTTTTGATATATTGCTTATAATACTTTGTATTCTATTTGATAAGTCTGTGCTTTTTACTCTGGATAGAATAATGTTACACATTTGTCTTTTACATGAATTAATCATGTAATTTATTCGCTTTGGTTTATTCGTTGTAAATTCTTTCCATAAAGAATAACTGTCTAAATGTTTGTCAAATTCATTGATTTCATTATCAGTCAAAGTATCAATAGTAATAGTTTTATATTCTCCTATTGTGCTTTCTATTTCGTCAAATATCACTTCATGTATATGGATTCTTTCAGAAGTAATTAATATTTGATTTTTTCTTCGTAAATTAAAGAAAGCTATTTGTTCTTTGACAGTATGGTAGTCATCAAATATTACGACTGAATTTTCAAAGTCATCACAAATTTTTTGTATCTCAACATCAACACAGACTCTATACTTTTCAAAGAAAAATACTTTATAACCTTGTTTAACTAACAGAATAGATAGAGCCCTTAGAAATACAGATTTCCCATTTCCTAAATTTGCTTCGATAAGGATGTTGTTTATTCCATCTTTTATATCGCTTAGTACAGTCTCTAATTTTTCACGCAATGAAAAATACTTATATTTATCAGGGTCAAGCAATGAATGATATAATATATGTTCATCCAAATTTCCTAAGAGAAGTAGATTGTAAAAATCTTTATCTCTTATATTGGGCAGAGAATTTCTTAATCTAGGCTGTGAAAAACATAATGGTTCAAAAAGTTTAATAGGTGTAGGTGTGTAGCTTTTATGAATATTCTTTATTTTTTGAACAAAACCAGATAGATTTATTGGTTGTACATCTCCAAATTCATTTAGTGTTTCACGATTAATTTCATCCTCTTTATCCCAAACTATAAAATATGCTTTATCTTTAATATCACTATTGTGAATAATGCGAGCAATATCTAAATCATAGTCTAAGGAAAAACCTACAAAAAAAATAGCATCACAGGCTTTAATATCCCCTTTGAATATTTCAATCCATTTTGATTTAATGAAGTCTTCCGTAAGATAACTTCTATTTATAAGTCTAAACTCCGAATTGAGAGTGTCAGTTGTTAAGTTATTAATATAGCCGTTTAAGTGAATGCATATTTTGCTCTTGTCTTGATAAGAATTAGGGTGGTCGGATAAGGTCACAGGGCTAAGATATTCACCTGTTCTATTTTGTTTGTATGCGGTTTCTATTATATCATCATAATTAGTAGTATATATTCTTGCCCATTTATGTGAACCTATATATTTATGGTCTGGGGAGATTTTGGAAATTGTAAACTCTTGTTTTAATATATGAATCAAATCATCTGTAGTTTTCTTCTTTAAGTATGCTGTTGCAGCTTTCTTCAAATCTTTATTTGAAGAAGTATAGCCACTGTCTTTATACAATAACTCTGCTAAATCAGGGGCACTTTTAATTTCTGGATTAGATGGTAATACATTTTCCGCACCAAAAGAAAATCCTGAACCTGTAAAGAGAATACAATTCCCCTCAAATATTTTTTCAATTGCTTTTTCAAATGTCATAGTCTTATATCTTAAGTATGCTAAGATTGCAAAGTTAATCACAAAAAAACACCCAACAATAAAATGTTGAGTGTTTCTTAACACTTTAACACAAAAAAGATTATTCTTCTTCCTTGCTATTATCATTATTAAATGAGAACGAAAGTTGCTGCATCTGTCCGAAGCTGTCGATAATATAAATGTCAATCGTCTGCTGGTCGGTTGATGCCGATGTGTAATAGAGCCGGAACGTTTCTTTCTCCAGTGGGTAAAAGTCATTGGGCAAGAACACCGTGCCGTTATCCATTTCCAGCTTCCCTTTGCCGTCCGGCTGGAAGTACCTTATCTGATAGGTAGTCGACTGGTAATAGCCGCCACGCACCAACTGGCAGCGTATTTCGGCGGTTTCCCCGACTTTCAGCCTTTTGGGTACGGGCAGCGTTTCGATGCTGAACGGGTATGCCTGCTGAATATCCAAGTTGTCATTACAGGCGGTGACAAGCACAAGGGCGGCCACGATGTAGCAGCCCATGATGATTTTATACATTACATTCTTCATATACATTATTATATAGCGGTCAGTTGATAATGAATTTCAGTCCCAAAGATACCTGCGTGTGGAACTTGCCTATGTCCGAGCCGAACAACGCCCGTTCCCTTGCACTGACAAGCAAGGCTATCCGGTCGGTCAGGTAGGCTTCCAGTTCCAGCGTCAGCGCACCGCCGTAGATGAAGCAATCCTTATCCAGCAAGGTAGAGCCGTCCGGCAGCAGCTTTTCGCTTCGGTTGCTTGTTTCGTACCCGGCGAGAGCCGACAATCCCAATGAAAGGAAAAAAGTCTTTCGCCTGTCCGATAGGAATTTCAGGTAATAGCCGCCCTCTGCGGTGAACTGTTCTACGGGTATCTGCATATCCTTGTAGTCATACTTCTTGTGCAGGTATTCGCCGCCAATCACCCAGCGGTTGGCGTTCTTGGTGTAAACGCTGTACGCCGCCCCGATGTGGTAGGCAAAATCCGTGTCGGAGTTCCAATGCACCCCGTCCGCCATGCCCGCCGTGACTTGCAAGCCTTTCATGCCCGGCAGGTATCTTTGCGCATGTGCCTGAAACGAGGTCAGGCACAGCGCAAAGAGCATCATTATAAAGATGTGTCTTTTCATTCCCTATTTGATTTTTAGTTCGTCAATCACTTCTGCGTTCACGATGTCGGCGTTCTCCACCCGTATGGTCTGATGCCGCCCGCCGTTCTTCTCGTAGAGTTCCACGACCAGCAGCTTGTCGTCAGGAATGGTGAACTTCGGCAGGGCGTACACCGTGCGCACGGTACTTTTTCCTGCAATCTCTATCACCTCGTTGTAGCTACGTACCGCATCCAGCACCGTTTCCTGAATAGCCGTGCGCTTGGGTACTTTCTTATCGGTTATCTTAAACTTGATGAAGTCGGTATCGAAAGGCACGTTGGAACTGTTCTTTGTCTGCGTGTGTACATAGAGCATCCCGTTATAGGTGTAAATCCCCTTGATTAAGAACTGTATGCCGAAACGCTTGCTACCCAAGTGGCGCACTTTCCGGTCATTGTTCTTGTAGATGCTCTGCATTATCAGTTTCACCAATAGCGGGCTTTCATTCCCCAGTTCCCGGAAATAGATGTTCATCCGGGTATGTGAGAAGTCGGACGTATCTTCATTCTCCAAGAAGTCTTTCATTTCGATGTTGAGCATTTCCGGTTCACGGGCGTACTTGGCGTTGAACGAAAAGAAACTGCCGTCCTCGCAGATAACGGAGAAGTTCGTTTCTCCCGGAAAGCCCTCTGTCGTGGCTTTCACCCTGATTACGTTCTCCGCACCGTCCGCCTTACCCGCTATGATGTGGTTGCTTCCCAAATCCACGTAGCGGACGGCGGCGGGGAAGATGATATGCACCGTCTTGGCAAAGGTCACTTCCACGCCGTAGGGCGTAACCATTTGGCGGTACGGGAGTTTCCGGGTAATCCCCCGGTACAAGTCGTTGCCAGCCGCATACTTCACGGTGTCAGTGGTTTGTGCGTTTGCCGCACACACGCCCAGCAAGAGGGCGAACATTACAAAAATCTGTTTCATTGCTAATTGAAATTTTAACGGTTGATAAAATGGTTATTGTTGTTTGGCGTAAAGCATCACCCTGTACCCGGCTTTCAGCTTCACTTTCACGGTTCGGAACTTCTTGGCGAGGTAGCCGGACGTTCCTTGCAGCAATCCCCTTGTCACGTCCATAGCCACCTGCTGCCCGGCACTTTGGGCAAAGGAAATGCTTGTACCCAGCCCGCTTCCGATATTCGCCATAGCTTCGTTGAACGCTTCCTGCTCCATAGAGGACGGGACGGACAGCCCCTTTTGCCCGTCCGTGTCGAACACGGCGAGTTCCACCGGGATGATGTTGCCAGCGTACTCAATCGAGGACACCAGTATGTCAAGCCGCTCGCCCTGCACCTTTGCCGTCCCCGCCACGAGGGTATTCTTCGGCACGACTATGTTCCCCGCCTGCATGGGTTCGAGCAGCCGTAGTTTCACCGCCTGCCCGTCCGTCAGGGTTTGGTCTTGGTGGATGCAGGCGGCTACCGTGTTCTTTCCCATAGCGTACCCCGTGCCTACTGCCGTGTTGAAGCCGTAGTTTCGTGGCTGGCTGTAAGCCCGGATGAAGTCGGCATCGCTCATGGGCTGCTGCAATCCCGAAACGGTCGTTTCCCGGATAGCCTGCACCGGAATAGCCGGAGTGCCGATACCGCCGCCGTTCTGCCCGGCTGTCGGTATTTGGGCAATCTGTCCCCTTTGTCCGTCCTGCCCGTTCATGTACTTTGCCGCCAGCTCGTAGGACTTTTCCAAGAGTGCCATTTGGTCGTCAGCGGTGGGTGTGGCGTTCTGTTGTTGCAGCCTATCGGTCAGTTCCGCTACCTGCCGCTTCAAGTCCTCTTTTTCCTCGTCCACCGCCGGAGTTTCATAGAACGTGCTTAACTGGCGGTTGATGTCCCGGTAAGCGTATGCCGAAGAAGCACCGCCGCCCCTTTGGGGCTTCGCATCCTCTTCCGGCATCAGGTCGATTTCCGCTTGCGGTTCTTCCGCTTCATCGTTCCCGGTGAAACCGAAGTCCTGCAAGGACTGTATCTTCTCCTGCTGCCTGCGGCTTATCATCGCCTGTTCGTAAGCCTTTTGCTTGTCGGCTATAATCCCGTCCTCTGCGGGCAGGGGTATGTCGGCGTTGAAGCCGCCCACGCTTTCCACGTTCACGTCCTCTTTGCCGGAGGGTGCGAATATCAGGTACATGCACCCGGCAAAGGCAAGGAACATCAGCGGGAAGACTATCATTTTCCTGCGCTGCTGCACCTGCTGCGGGGTAAGTTCCCGTTTGGGTTTATCTTCCTTTTTCGGCTTCCCGTCCGCCTGCGGTACGGTCGTGCCGTTCTCATTCTTCTGTACTTCTTCCATATTGCGGTCTGTTTAAGGGGTTGATACTTTTGGTTGTGTCGTTGCCGTGCAACGGCAGTTGCCTGATGTGTTCTATTTGCAGCCGCCTGCCGTCCCGCTTCCCGATGTTGTAGATTGATGAAACGGTAATGTAGATAGACAAGCCGCCAAGGAAGAAGAACATCACGAGGATAACCGCCAGCCTTTTGCCCGGCGTAATCCGTCCGCACATTCGGCGCAGGCGGTCGTCCGCCCAGTCCCGCACCTTTCCGATGTAGTTTCGTTTTCTTTCCATAAGGCTATCTCTTAATGGTCTGCAAATCCTTGTTCTCGGTAATGGTGAACGCTTCGATGATGAAGCCGTGCGGGTTGTTGTCGCTCCGTGTGGCGTTGAGCAGGCGGCACGAGGTCACAAGGCTTCGCACCGTCAGGCTGCTTTCCCGGACAATCAACTGGCGGGCATACGTGTTCACCTTGTAGGGGTACTGGTCGAAGTCGCACTTCACGCTGTCAATCTCCACCGTCTGCGTGACGTTTCCGGAAATCACCCGGTTGTAGTAGCCCTTTTCCGCCAAGTCCTTGTAATAGTTGAAAGCGGTCTTGTCGGCGAGGAACAGCGAGCGTTTGATGTTGCTTTCGATAGCCCCCTTGTCGGGTGAGAGCGTGAAGAAAAGTTCGTGGAAACGCCGCACGTGCGACTTGGCTTCCACGGGTCTGTTCTGCGCCATGTCCTGCGAGAGTGCCAGCATCAGGCTTTTGCCGTTGTCGAGGACGTATATCTTCTGCCGCTGCTTTTCGGCGAAGCTGTACGAGTTCCACACGGCAAAGCCCGTCACCAGTGCGCACAGGCAGATGAATACCAGCGCAAAGAGCCTGATTTGCCGGAAACTCGTTTCGATGTTCGTTAATGACTTAAATTCCATATACTAAATATTGATGTTGGTTATTTGAGTAGTTTCCCGGTTACTTTCCCGCTTGCCGCACCGACCGCCGCCCCGGCGATTGACCCAGCCCGTGCCACGTTGCGGTTATAGGCAGACGTACCGCCAGCCGACACTATCCAGCTTGCCACCGTTGGAATGGTGAAGTAGCCCACGATGCCGATAATCATAAAGATTACATACACGGTGCTGCTCCCGTCAGGAATGAAATTCGGGTCTGAAAGCTGCTCGATGTCTTTTTGTAGCATCAGGGTTTGTATGCGTGCCAGCACGCTGCTGAACAAGTCCGACACGGGTAGCCACAGGTAAATGGATATATAGCGTGAAATCCACTGGGTCAGCGTGCTTTGGAAACCGTCATAGACGGAAATCGCAAACGCCAGCGGACCCAGTATGCTTAACACGATTAGGAAGAATGTCCGCAGCGTGTCAATAATCAGCCCCGCCGCCTGAAAGAGCATTTCCAGCAATTCCCTGAACCAGTCCCGGACGGACTTCTTGATGTTGTAAGCCGCCCTATCCATATACATACCCGTCATAGTCACCATGTCGGAGGGCGACCAGCCCAGTTCTTCCAGTTGCCTGTCAAATTCCTCGTCCGATGCGAGGTAAGCCGTTTCGGGGCTTCGCATCAGGACTTCATATTCCAGTCGGTCTTTCTGCGCCCGGTACTCGTTCATGTCGAAAGTCTGCGTTTCCATAAGCTGGTTGCACCCTTTCACCACTGGCGACAATACCGTGTTGATAGTCCCCAGCACGAACGTGGGAAAGAACATGATGCACAGCCCCAGCGCAAAGGGACGCAGGAGCGGGTACACGTCTATGGGTTCGGCACGTGCGAGCGACTGCCACACTTTGGCGGCTACATAGAACAGCGCACCCAGCCCGGCTATTCCTTTGGCTACCCCCGTCATGTTGCTGCACAAGGGCATCATTTCATCGTACAGCACCCGCAACACTTGGTGCAGGTTGTCAAAATCCACCGCTGCTAATAACATAGGCATACCGATTTATATGTTACCAGTAGCGTTCATCCGCCGAGCCGTAGAGAGCCAGCACCCGGTCGGTGTCGTTCTTCTTCTTCGCCCGCAGGTAGGACACGGATATGTTCTTGCGGGTGTAGTAGTTCACAAGGTTGCGGTAATTGAGCAAACTTCGATAAGCGTTGTCGATGATTGCCAGCCGTTCGGCATCCGTCAGCGACATACCCGTGATGTTCACTACATTTTTCAAGTCCTGCAACACGTCCGAGCTTTCCGACATCAGTTTGGCATAGCCGAACGATATTGCGGAAAGTTCGTCAGGCGTGAAATTCGGGTCAGCCAGCATGTTTTGGAAGTTGCGCACGTAGATTTCGGAGATTTCCGCCACCAGTTCAATGGACTTCTTCACCTTGACACCGCCCTTAACCACGTCATGCACTGCTTTGAGCGCATCGTAATATTTTTTACCCTGCTGGAAAATCTTCTGCGCTTCCATGAAGCCGTCCAGCGTGTTCTTGGCAGTGGTGGAAGTCTGCACTATCTGCTTTGTGGTGTTGATGATACCCTGTGCCAAGTTGCCGGGGTCTGACACCACCCACTGGGCGGATGCCTTGCCGATGAAGCAAAGGCACACCGCCATAAAGAGGATTATTTTCTTCATGTTCCTAATTTTAAGTTGTTGATGATTGGGGATTACGTTTGCTTTCCGCAAGCCGCTTGATAGCCAGTTCAAGGTTGCCGCCCAGCTTATCAGCGAGGGCGAACAGTTCCATTTTCTCGCTTTCCTCTGTCGTGAACGTGTAATATTCTTCCAGCGAAACTTCTGTGGCATACACCGCCGACTGCGTACCGCCCAGCGAGAAGAAAACTTCCTTGTACTTCCGTCCGGGGTGGTTCGCCATGTTGATAGACAATATCTGCGAACGCTCCTTGTCGGTCAGTCCCAAGAGGTTCTGTATGCTGTCAAACTTGTTGAGATATTTTCTTTGGTCTAACAGGATTTTGCAGTCCGAGTTATTGATGATACTCTCTTTCACGATAGGGGAAGAAATAATATCCTCAATCTCTTGCGTGACTACAATCGCTTCCCCGAAATATTTTCGGACGGTTTTGTAGAGGTAGCGGATATAGTCCGCCATGTTCGCCGATGCAATCGCTTTCCACGCTTCCTCGATTAGTATTAACTTCCTTATTCCCTTTAACTTGCGCATCTTGTTTATAAAGGCTTCCATGATGATGATAGTCGTTACCGGGAATAAAATCTTGTGGTCTTTGATGTTGTCCAACTCAAAGACAATGAAGCGTTTGTGCAACAAATCCAGTTCCTTGTCGGAGTTCAGCAGGTAGTCGTACTCACCGCCACGATAGTACGGTTCAAGCACGTTCAGGAAATTGTTTATGTCAAAATCCTTTTCCCTGACGTTCTTCTGTTCAAGCTGTCGGCGGTAATCATCCCGGACAAACTCGTAGAACGTGTTGAAGCAGGGCGTTACCGAACGGTCTTTGCCTGTCAGTTCGATATAGGCACTCACGGCGTTTGACAACGCCACTTCTTCCGACCGCTTCGGGGCTTCATCATCCCGCTTCCACAGGGTGAGTATAAGGGTCTTGATGCTCTCTTTCTTCTCTATGTCGAATACCCCGTCCTCGACATAGAACGGGTTGAACGCTATCGGGTTCTCGTTGGTGTAGGTGAAATAAATCCCGTCCTCGCCGTGCGTGCGGTTGTGGATAAGCTGGGACAGCCCCAAGTAACTGTTACCCGTATCTACCAGCAGCACGTGCGCACCCTGCTCGTAATACTGGCGCACCATGTGGTTGGTGAAGAAAGACTTACCCGACCCGCTCGGCCCAAGTATGAACTTGTTTCTGTTGGTCGTGATGCCTTTCTTCATGGGCAAATCCGATATGTCGATATGCAGCGGGCGACCGCTCACCCTGTCCACCATTTTGATGCCGAACGGCGAAAGCGAACTCTTGTAGTTCGTTTCTTCCACGAACAGGCAGAGAGCCTGCCCCAAGAACGTGTAGAAACTTTCCTCTGCGGGGAAGTCCGCTTCGTTTCCGGGTATGCCCGCCCAAAAGAGCGTGGGCGTATCGACCGTGTTGTGGCGTGGCTTGCACTCCATTAGTGCAAGCTGGCTTCCCACATCGTTGCGTATGCGTTTGAGTTCTTCCCGGTCGTCACTCCATGCCATGACGTTGCAGTGGCAGCGCACCGATACAAGCCCCTTGCTGTGCGCTTCGTTCAGGTACTCGTCTATCCATTCCTTGTTCACTTGGTTGGCACGGGAATAACGGGAGAGCGATTGCATGTTCCGGGCGGTCTGCTCGAAGTTCTTCAGGTTTTCGGCGTGGTCGTCTATGAAGATGAACTGGTTATAGACGTGGTTGCACGACAACAGCACGCCCACCGGGGCGGCGAATGACAGTCGGCAGTCGCTCCGGTCAGTGGACAGCTTCTCAAACCGTGTGTCCGTCCCGACCTTTCCGGGCAAATCTTCCACGTCCGAAAGCGTGTGCAGGCACAGTATATCGTCCCCGACACGCATTTCTTCCGGGTACAGTCCGATGTCTTTCAGGCAGGTGGTATCGGTCTGTGATAGCGAGAAGTATTTCTCGATGATGCCCGCCTTTCCGTCCTGCCCGGTGATTTCCGATGCCGCCAGCCGGGTAAGGGTGACAAACCCGCTGTCGTTCATAATCCTTTCAAACTGCCCGACCGCTTCGATGAACTTTGCCGCCGCTTCCTTGTCGGCTATCTCCTGCGGTACAATCCTGCCCCGGCATAGGGTGGAGAAGTCGCTCTGTCGGCGGCTTCTCTCCCTTGTCGTCTTTGTCAGGAACAGGTAGCAGTAATGGTTCAGGAACGGGCGTTCATTGAAGTGCCGTTCAAAGGAGCGGCTTAAAAAACTAAGCTCGTCCCTTTCCGTGTCGGGCTGGTAGTTCTCCTTGATGAAGAAGTCCTGCTTGTGTACTATGGAGTAGTCGGGCAGCACCTTGATTGCCTTGTACCATGCCGAATGTATGGCTTCGTACTCGGCACTGGTGACGGTGAACAGTTCGGGCAGTTCCACCCTGAAAGCCACCGTTATGTCCGCATCCTTTGAAATGATGCAGCCGTTCTCCACCGCCAAAAGTGGAAATTTCCTTTCCAGCGTGGTAGCCTTTAATGTATTCCTCATGTTCTTTCTTCCTTTCTTCTTTTGTAGTTGAACAGCCGGGGTATCGCCTTTCGGCTGATAATGAAGCGTGGGTGTCTTTTGCGTGCGGCTGCTTTCATCAGCCCGTGCGTGCCGTACTGTGCGTTGAGCCGGAACGTCTGCCACACGAGCAGCAGCGAAGCCGACACGATGAAACCGATACATAGCCACTGGTTCACGCCCGCCATGAACAGGACGATGAACACCACGAAGACGGCGAGCAAGCCGCCGCAAAAGATAAAGAGGTACTGGCTTTTCAGCCCCTTGAACTCCACGGGCTTCCCGATACCCCTGTTTACCTGATATTTTTCGGGCTTAGCCCTCAACAACTCGTCAGACATAGCCGCAGGTTTAGAGGAAGAACGAGCGCAGGATAGTGGCGGCTACAATCAGGAAGATGCACGCCCCGAACCAACTGGCGGCGGTCTTTGAGGTGTCGGGGTCGCCGCTTGAAAACTTGTTATATACTTTTACCCCGCCAATCAAGCCGCAGACCGCCCCGATTGCGTACACCAGTTTTGTTCCGGGGTCGAAATACCCGGTGATTAGGTTCGTGGCTTCGGTGATGCCCGCCTGCCCGTTTCCTTGTGCGTAGGCACTTACCACGGCGGCAAGTATAGCCGCCGACAAGAAGATTTTCTTTCTCATTGTGATTTGTTTTTAATGCCGGGCGGCGGGTGGATAGTCCGCCTTTCCCGGCTGGTGAATAATTTGAAATTTTAGTGGTCGGGGATAGTCCCGTTTGTCTGTTTGGTTTTCAGGTTGCCAATCAACCGTAATCACGCTGTTTCATGCTGTCAGGCTTATACATTATTATATTATAGGAAATCGTTCATGTCGAACGCTTCGTGTTCCTTGCTTTTATTGCCAGCTTCGGCAGGGACAGCAGCCGCAGCCAGTTCCGCTTCGTTGCGTCCCAGCAGTTCCGCCACCTTTGCCAGCCCGCCGTTGATGTTCTCCACCACCGCATCGTAGAGGTTCGTCCCCTCAATCCTTGCCAGTGTCCCGGCGGCTTGCCGCTGTTCCGTTTCGGTGGGGTTGTCGGCGTTCGCCGTGCGTACCGCTTCGCCCAGTTCGTCAAAGCTCACGCCCGTAGCCCGCCCGGTATCATCGTCACCGTCCATGTACCCGGCTATTTCCTCGTCCTCGTAGTCGGGTTCGTCATTCTCGTAACCGGGCGTTTCTTCCGGCAGTCCGTCAGCCTGCGGCGCAAAAATAGTATCATTTTCAGCCGCTTGCGGGAGGTGTCCCGATTTGTCCTGCGCTGTCTGAAATTGTCCGCTCTTGTATCGGCTTTCACCTATCAGCGTGTAGCCTGAAACCCCGTTTCGTGGAAGCGGCGCATCATCCGTTTTGCCCGGTGATGTCCGGCTGTCCGTGTAGCGATACCACAGCCACAGGGCGATGTAGTACACCAAAAGCCCGGTAAGTATGCAATAGATTACCATAGTCAGACAGGCTTTTGGAAGTGGCTTTCGTACAGGGTGTTTATCTCGTCTTGGTACTGCTCGAAGTGGCGCAGCAGAATGTTTTCCACGTAGCTGCTTACCGTCACCTTTCGCCCGCCTATCACCGTCACGATACGCATCAGCTTCTCATGCGTGGTTCGGCTCACGTACAAGGGCTGTCGGTCTGCCAGTTCCACTTTCTGAAAGTAGGTTTCCCGGTAGTCGCCCGAACCGCCCTTGCGCTTGCGGGGTGTCGGTTTCTCTACTTGCACTGTTTCAGCCTGCCGTCCCTCGTGGGCGGTTTCCGTTTCGCTGCCGGGCTGCGGTTCATCATCCGGCTGGCTCTCCCGCTTGGCGGGTACACCCTGCGAGATAAGTTCCCGCATAAAATCCTCGTCTATCTTCGGCATCCCGCCGCTTTGCTTTGCCATATCATTTTAATTTGATGTAGTACACTATTTCGGTTATCAGTTCTTCCAAGTTGCTTCCCCTTACCAACGGGCGGCTGGCGGGAAAGAGCGTGGAGCGGAACACCGCCTTTTTATCCGCCACCAGTTCCTTTTTGTAGCGTTTGGTATCGGGGATAAAGGTTTTCATCAGCGGCAGTTCCAGTTCCTTAATGGTCTTGTCGTAGGCGGTGTAAAGGTCTGTTTTCTCCCTACCGTCCACCATGTTCCAAAAGAGGTACAGCCCGGCAAGTCGGCAGGCTTCATTCCTCACCAATAGCTTTTGGATAGCCATTGCGAACGACAGGCTGCTTTCCAGCACCACCTTGTCGGCTGAAATGGGGGTGAAAATGTAGTCCATGCCCGCAAGGGAGTTTATCACGCCCTCGCTGTTCACCGTGCCGGGCAGGTCGAAAAACACTATATCCGGCACGTGTCCGGCGGCTATATGTTCGTCAGCCGTTGCAATCGCCTTTTCAGGTGAACTGCACAATACCGGGTAGGCTTTCTTCCCCAGCCGGGTGAACTGCTCATACGCCATTCGCTTGTAATCTTCATCCGCCCCGACCTGCTCGGCATCCCGCTTTCGCATCCCGGCAATGGAGTGTTGCGGGTAGTCGCAATCGACCACCGCCACATCGTAGCCTTTGAGGTAGTATAGGTAACTCGCCGCCAGCACGGTAAAGGTGGTTTTGCCGACCCCGCCCTTTTGGGTGGAAAAGGCGACATAAAGGGGTGTTTTCTCGTTTTCCATATTGCTTCCGTTCATTATTGGTTGATAGATTTATTTATTGCTTTCAATCAATCCAGCCATATAGCTTTCTTTGTTTCCATATTGCAATCTTGAAAGATTGTTTTATTTCAATCTTGTTTTCCAGCTTTCATTCTTTCTTGGAATATTGAAATCCTGCAATCACGTTTTCTTGAAATCATGCTTTCAATCATTCTTTCCTGATTGGAATATTTCTTTCAATCTTGCTTTCAATCTTGCTTTCAATCTTGAAATCCGATGCAAAAAAAGGGAGAAAAAACGTCCCCTGAAAACCTTGTCCCGATTTGTCCTGCGCTGTCCCGTTTTGTCCACCAACCACCTATTTTACAGCATTATAAATCACCGTTACTTTGCAGCGGAGTAACGAACCGCAGGGGGCGCAGGTGTAAAACAGGGCTGGTGAATGGCTGGGCTTACCGTTCCACGCTAACCCCAATCCGTCCGTGACGGATTTCGATTTTCGTCAGAAAATAGCAAGGTGTGTTTTGTAGCATACAAAACCGTTTTCCGTGCCTGAAAACGCCTTGCCCCTTGCGGGGGTAAAAATCACTCCGAAGTCGTAATTTTTTAATCCAAAGAAGCATGGAAACAAGAAGAACCAACAAGGGCGGTCGCCCCGCCCTCGCAGACCCGGCGAAGCATCGCCATGTCCTTTACCTGAACGACCGGGAGAACGCCCGTTTCCTCTCGCAGTGGGAGCAGTCGGGCGTCACGAGCAAGTCCCGGTTCATCGCTGCCCGACTATTCGGCGAGCCGTTCCGGGTGGTGAAAGTGGATAAGTCGGCGGTCGAGTATTGCGCCCGGCTGACCGAATTTTACGCCCAGTTCAGAGCCGTGGCGGTCAATTATAACCAAGTTGTAAAGGCGTTGCATAGCAATTTTTCGGAGAAAAAGGCACTGGCTTTTCTCTATAAACTGGAAAAGGCGACCACTGAATTATCTATGTTAAACCGTCAGGTTATCGACCTGACAAACGAGTGCAAGGAACTATGGTTGCCAAAATAAGCACTGGCGGCAATATGTTCGGCGCACTGGCGTACAACCAAAACAAGGTGGACAGCGAGGAAGCAAAGGTGCTTTTTTCCAACAAAATGCTGTTGAGCGAGGACGGGAATTTCTCTATCGGCGAGTGTATGCGCAGCTTTG
>ERZ791830.1257-NODE-1257-length-17000-cov-2.690882_pt1 | contig 17000 bp, 17 predicted proteins | sample MGYA00509945_ERZ791830 | MGnify/ENA primary metagenome ERZ791830 (study PRJEB30046, sample SAMN00792021) | human gut metagenome | study: EMG produced TPA metagenomics assembly of the A metagenome-wide association study of gut microbiota in type 2...
AATTTTTTAGCATCTGATCCTAGAATTATTTTTAATTGGTCATCTATTTCAACAACACCTTTAGCTCCTAATTTCAGAATTCCTTCCTTATTTGCTTTAGTTATATCTTTTAATGTTACTTTGAATCTAGACATTTCTACTTCGGTATCAAGAATATTATCTTTACCTCCTAGTAAATCAACTAATTTATTAAATTCTAATTTAATATTCTTTTTATTCATTTTCACAATGGCAAGGGCTATTATTAATAAGACTACCATTATGATTATATATTGATATAGTTCCACTTTATCTTCCACCTCTATTTAATTATACTATCTTTTTTGCTATATTACAAGTAATATTTTTTTTAGTCAAAGCAAAGTGCCGGTTACTCAATAGTTAACATAAAAAATGTTAATTATTTTGATTAATTTGTTTTATTAATTTCTATTTTCTGCTACTGCATTAGTGATATACTTGATTTGTAGGTAAAAATATGAGAGAAAAAATTTTAAGTACTGCTATGATTAATATTAAAAATAAATATCCAGAATATAACGATGATAAACTAGAAGAAATTAGCTATGGTCTTGAAGCACTTTATATTACTTTTACTAAAACAATTGTTATATTTGGTATTTCATTAGTTTTAAATATTTTTAAGGAAGTTCTCTGTATACTTTTGTGTTACAACATAATAAGAACTACAGCTTTTGGTATGCATGCTAAGAAAAGTTGGCACTGCTATATCATATCTGGTGTACTTTTTATTGGTACTGCTACTATATGTAAATATGTTGATGTTAATATATATGTAAAATATATCATTAGTATTATAGCTTTTATTACACTTGTAAGATATGCTCCTGCCGATACATATAAAAGACCACTTATAAATAAATATAAAAGAAAAAGGTATAAAGTTATGACTATAATAACAAGTATGATATATTTGATATTTATTATTTTACTTAAAAATAGTGTTGCTAGTTCATTCTTGTGCTTTGGACTACTAGATGCAAGTTTGATGATCCATCCTTTTGTATACAGGATGTTTCAATTGCCATACGATAACTATAAGAACTATATTGTTACTTATCGTTAAGTTGGAAAAATATAAGATTAGGAGGTAAAAAGATGTTAGCAAGATTATTAAGTTGGATTGGTTCTCTATCTGCTGGTGCTGGTACTAAAGCATGCCTATTATGGTATATTGATGAACCTAAAATGCCAAAAAGTTTATTAAAATAATCCTTTTAAAACTCAACTAAAAAAGAATCATAAATACCGCAAGTTGATTCTTTTTTTTATTTTTACTTTTCATTTATTTTAATAGTTTGAATATATAGATTATCAGTTATTTTAGTTTCAGAAGTTATTCTGTTATTTTCATTTAAAATTCTTTTTACCAATAATAAACCATGACCTCTATTTTTACCTTTAGTACTATATCGTTCATTGCCAACTTTATCTTTTTCAATGGCATTATCATAAGTATTTGAAATTATAATTTGAATAATACCTTTAACTTCATATATTTCTATTCCTAATTTTTTATCTTTAGAAGTACTTGCTGCTTCAATAGCATTATCTAAGTATACTCCTATTATTCTAGTTAAGTCTTTAAAATCTTTAGTTTTCATATCTCCTAAATAACTATTTTCAACTAGTTTAGAAATATTTAATGAAACTTTTATTCCTCTTTTTTCAGCTTCAATAAATTTATAATAGAAAAAGCCTTTCAAACCATTAGATGGTAAATATTTAAATTTAGAGAATTTTGCACTTTTAACACTTTTCTTATCTCCAATGATGCTATCAATATAACTACATAATTCCTTATCATTTTCCTCAGATAATTTACTTCTTATAGTTAATAGTTCATTTTTTGATTCGTGATTAATTGTTCTTTGCTCTTCAATATCACTTTCATAGTTTTTCATTATTGTTAATAAATCATCATATTTCTTAAACATATTTTCATTATCCATCTTTTGCCTTAATAATGTTACTAAGATAATTATTAAAGTTACTATTACCAATAAATATGTATAAATGCTATTGTTGTGCCTAAAATTACTAATTAGATTGTAAAAGAATATTGCTATTGTAAGTAAAGTTATTGCTGAAACAGTCACTATTTTGGCATTATTAGATAATTTATAATTAACCATCATTTTTAAAGGCTTCCTTAATAGGTATATTAAACTAATCATTACTAAGTTGACTATCAAATTACCTAAAATACTGCCAGCAATATATGTATGACAATATTCTTTACTTATATCTAATATATTAGTAATAAATGCAAGCAATATTAACTCTGGAACTACTGTTAATACTGCATATATTATTGAAGAAAAGATTGATTTATATATCTTTTTATCAAATACTGTGTAAAAATATATAGAATATATTGCGCATAGTACTATTGTTTTGTAGGTTCCTTTTAAATATAAATATGCTATTGTATGCAATACAGCAAATAATAATAATATTACTACATTTTTAAATTTTATTTTCTTCTTTGATTCATCTTTTGATGTTACTAATCCAAAGACATGGACTGATATCATCATAAAGATACTACTCAAAAATATCTTCAAAACTTCCAACACGTTGTCTCAACCCCTTTCTACATCCAGCACTCAACAAGGTAGTTGATGCACCATTTTTGAAGTGGATTGTGAATTTTGCATATTCAACTTTACTTATATTTTCTAAATTAACTAAACATGCTTTATGTGAACGATAAAATAATGGTGATAATTCTTTTTCCATACTTGTTATTGTTTTGAGTGTATGTTTTGGTTTATCATTCATAAAGTGAATAATACATTTTGATCCAGATGGATCTTTTTCTATGTAAGTTATATTCCTACATAAAACTTTGTATGTTGTATATTTGTAATTGAATGTTAGTACTCTATTCCTTAAAAGTCTATCTATTATATACCTTATGGTGTCCTCTACTCTTTGGGGATATATTGCGCTTTTTTCAACATAATCAATAGCTTCTAATCTTGAAAAGAATATATCATTTTTACATTCTGGATGGGCTGTTATAAATACTATATAACTTTTATCATCTTGTTCTCTTATTCTTGAGGCTATTTCTAAACCTCCTACTACTGGTAATTCAACATCTAGTAAATAAATTTTTGTATCAAATGGTTCATTTATTATTTTTTCTAATTTTTCATTATATCTTTGAAATTTTTCTACCTTATATTCAATGTCGGCATATTTCATCATTGATTTGGTAATTGTTTGTACTGCAATATTTAATTCTTCTGCGTCATCTTCGCATACTATAAACTTTAGCATTTTTAATCTTCCTCCCATACTGCTAGTTACTTTTATTAATACCACTTTTTAATTCTTTTATTAGATTGTAAGAAATAATATCATTAGATACTTCTATTATTTCTGTAGCATAGTCTGCTCTTTCTTTTATGTATTCTTCACCCACTCCTTCTTTAATTATATCATATATTTCTGCTTTTGGTGCATTATAATATACTTTTGATGTTAAAAATGAGCCATCAACAAAAACTACAGTGTTATCTTTATCCTTTAAACTAAATATATCATGACCTATTTGGTAATCACTATGTATTCCTAGCATATTACCAATAGTAGGTAATACATCTATCATTCCAGTCGGAATATCTACTTCAATATTATATTTTTTATCTTTAGTCCAAATTATTAACGGTACCTTTCGATCGAGCTCATAATCGTATTTGTTATATGGTCTATATTTATCATTTTCTTCAGTTCTTATTTTGTTTTCAATAGCATCATAATTATATAATAAATTAAAGTCATTATAACTTAGTCTTGCATCATGATCTCCATATATTATCAAAACGGTATTATCTAATAGTTTCTTTTTATTTAACTCTTTAATAAATTCTCCAATAGCAGAATCTGCATAATGAACAGACCTTAAGTAGTTATTCATTGTTGTTCCTTCAAGATAATCTCTTGTTATAGTGCTATAACCAGTATCAACTGATATTGTAGTATCAAATTCTTCCATTAAATCAACATCATCAAAAGGTGTATGATTAGAAAGCATTATTAACAGGCCATAAAATGGACTATCTTTTGTTTCTTTTATTTTTTCTATTTTTTCTACTGATTGTCTAAAAAATGATTTATCTGATAAACCTAAGCCTATCGTTTCGTCAATCACATATGATTCTTTACTATAAAAATCATCATATCCTAATGCTTTATACATATTGTTTCTATTCCAAAAGTCACCAGTATTTGCATGCATACTAAATGTATAATAACCTTTATCTTTTAATAAGTTTGGTATAGCAACATATTCTCTATCAAAATAGTTTACAAAGGCTGTTCCTTTTGTTGATGGCATTAAAGATGTATTAAAAGTAAACTCACTATCACTACTTGTTCCTACTCCCACTTCAGCATAAAAATTGTTAAAAAATATTCCTTCTTTTGCAAGCTTATTTAAATTAGGGGTTACTTCTTTTCCATTAAACTTTAAACCCATAGGGAAAGTTTGCATACTCTCTGCATGAATTACAATAACATTTTTTCCTTTAAATATATCTGTATATTCATTAGTTGTTTTTTTATAAGGATGTTCTTTATAATAGTCTGTAACTTTTTTTAAAGATTTATCGTGTCCAAAAATACTATTTATTTTAGGCGTTAAGCTTTGAAAAAAGTCATCCAGTTGATATATATATATTCCATAATTCATTACCACTGATTCTCTATTCCATAATTTATATAATCTATTCCAAGAACTTAGTGGCATTGTTAGAGCACCACTTATAAATAAAATTAAAATAGTTATTAGAACACTTTTATTTAGTTTCTTTTTCTTAACTGAAATTTCTTTTGCTAATTTATTTTTCTTTTTTAGATAATAATAAGATAAATATAATATTATTGGTGCTGCAATATATATTAAATCTGGAACTCTTAAAACGTTTTTAAATATGGCATCTTTTACATCACTGGCAAAAGAAATATTAGCAATTATTGAAAATGAGGCATATGAACTATAGTAATGGTAATATATGCTATTTACAATACATATTATGGTAAATAATATTGTCATAGTCATATAATAATATATTCTTTTTTTGATTTTTATTTTTTGGGCTAATAGGGTAATTATTAGTAAAAAGGATAAGTCAATAATAAATGGTGAATATCTTAATCCATTATTAACTGTGTTTATACGAAGTAATAGTGCATTTATTAAATTAAGTAAAATAAATATTACTTCTAGTAAATTATTCTTGTAAATTACTGCTAATAGCTTTTTAATTTTCTTTTGTATTTTTTCTTTTTTCATTTCCATCACTAGATTAATTGTATCAAATTTCTAATAAAAAATCTATGATATGTTTTACAAAATAAAAAAAATGTGAATTAATCACATTATTTTTGAGTATCAAAACCAAATTTTTTATTAAATTTCTCAACTTGTCCTTTTTTAGAACCTAATGTTTGTTTTCCAGTATAAAAAGGATGGCATTTTGAGCATACTTCAACTTGAATATTTTCTTCAGTTGATTTTGTTTTAAATGTATTTCCGCAAGCACATGTTACAGTTGCTTCTACATAATTTGGATGAATGTTTTTTTTCATTTTTTTCTCTCCTTCCGCCATGACAAATGTCATAGTAATAAAATTACATGGTATATTATATCAGTTATTTTGCATTTTTTCAACTATTATTTGAGAAATTTTTTCATATCCTTCTAAATTTGGCACAAAAGTATCTTTTTTTGAGAAATAATTAGGATTGTTACTTAGAATCTTTGATAAATCTACATATATAAATTCTCTTTTTTGACACTCTATTTCTAATTTGTAATTTGCATAATCAAAAATATCATCTTTTGTTCCTAAAACGTTATAATATCCTAGAATTATTACTTTTTGATGATGAAACTTATTTATGTAGTTCATTATTTTTGTATAATCATTAATTAGTGAATCTATATAAGTATATATATTTTGATTATTGTTTAAAATTTTATTATATATTTCACTCATCCCTAATGATACTGTAATTATATCAGATTCTTTTATAAGTCTATTAAGTGAATAATTATCTTTTTTTTCGTTATATGATAATATTCTTATTATATCTAATATACGATAGTCATTTGAAGTAAATGTATTGTTGTATTCTTTTAACATTCCTTTATCTTTTAAATAATCTCTTATATAGTTGCTATAACCATTATTTGATACTCCATATTCATTTGTTCCTTTTGATAAAATGTCTCCTAGTGTCAGATATGACACTTTTTTATCTATTGTTAAATTATATATAAAATAGCATGCTATGAATATAATTAATACCAATATGATTTTTTTCATAATTCACCTAATTAATTATATTTATATTAGTTCTATTTTAGCACCTACTTTAGATAACTTTTCACATATGTTATCCCCTTAAAATATATTTTATATTATCTATTTGAGTTATTCCATCCGCTATTAAACCACATATTAGCATAGAGGCACCACCTCTTAAATCTGTTGCTGTTACATTTTTGCCATGTAGTGGTGTTATTCCTTTTACTTTTGCTATTTTGTTGTTCTTTACTATGATGTTTGCTCCCATTCGATTCGTGTCATATATATTTTGAAATCTATTTTCATATATTGTTTCTTCAACAGTACTTGTACCACGACATCTGGTTAGGAATGGTATTATTGGTTGCTGTAAATCTGTTGGAAAGCCCGGATATGGTTGTGTCTTTACATTTACTGATTTATACTTATCTTTGGCATTTATTATTATTTCATCTTCTTTTATTTCCATATCTGCGCCTGCTTCTATTAATTTTGAAGTTAATGATTCTACATGAGTTGGGATAATTCTTTTAATTTTTAGATTTTCTCCTAATAGTGCACCTATAATAATGTAAGTACCTGCTTCTATACGATCCGGAATTACTTCGTGAAAAGCTTTATGAAGATGTTCCACTCCTTTAATCTTAATTGTTTCAGTACCTGCACCTCTTATTTTGGCACCCATATTATTTAAAAAGGTAGCTACATTTACTATCTCGGGTTCTTTAGCAGCATTCTCTATTGTTGTAACTCCCTTTGCTTTAGTAGCAACTAATAAGGCATTGATTGTGGCACCTACACTCGGCATATCAAGATATATTTTGTTTCCTTTTAATTCTTCTGCTGTTATTGTATATCTATTTTCTTCCTCTATTATTGTTGCACCTAATGCACGATAGGCTTTTAATGTTTGATCTATAGGCCTTTCACCTATTGAGCAGCCACCTGGAAAATACATTTCTACATGTTTATATTTTCCCAATAGTGATGACATAAAATAATATGATGCTCTTAATTTTTTGGACATTTCTTCGGGGATTTCTTTATTAATTATCTTACTTGAATCTATTACTACACTATCTTTTGTTCTTTTGATATCTGCATTCAAATATGTTAAAATTTCTTCTAAAGAATCTACATCGGATATATTTGGTACATTACTTATTTCTACTATTTCATCACATAGTATTGCGGCGGGAATTAATGCTACAACACTATTTTTTGAGCCTGAAATGTCTATTGTTCCCGACAATTTATGTCCCCCTTCTATTTTGATTTTTGGCATTTTACTCCTCCACTCTTTACTTTATTGTATTCTTTAATGGAGTTTTAGTCAATGATAATAATTGTTTTTACATTTTATTTACACATTATTTTAGTATATATAAAAATCCTAATACGAAAAGTACCATTCCTCCTAATATGGTTGATATTTTTCCATACTTTCTATTTAATGTGTCTCCTAAATTTAATCCTAAATATGTAAATAGCATACTTGTAATGCAAAATACAGTTGATGAAAAAATGCAATTTTTGGTTATTAATGATAATCCTATTCCTGTTGTTAAACTATCTATACTTACAGATAATCCAAATATTAAATAGCTAGGAAATGTTAAAAGAAATTTATTGTTAGTTTCTTTAAAACTAGATATTATCATCTCTACTGCTATTAAGGATAATATTATGCCCACTAAAATATTAGTATTTATTAGAATTTTGCTTGTTATTAAATTTCCTATTATTACACCGATTAATGGCATTATGAAATGATATACTCCTACTATCAATGATAATAATAGTTTGTCTTTTTTTGCTATTCCTTGCGTTCCATATATTAGTGCTAATGAAAAAGCATCCATAGATAGACTTACTGCAATTAAAAATATTGTTATTATTTTCAATCTTATCACCTATCTAAATATATGTATTGATTTTTAAAATATTTTGTTTATTTGTTTTACTAACCATGATTTATATTCTATGTCTGTTTTATTTTGTAAATCTACTAAGCATAAATTAGGAAACAAAAAGCACCACCAATTATTTCCTTCTCCATTACCAATAGTTATTACGATTGATTCGTAATATCCTTCTTTATATTTTATATTGTGATACTCTTTAGCAGGAAAATAATTATATCCAAAGTTTATTTTATAACTCATATCATAATTATTTTCTTTAAATATATTTCCTATGTCATTATCTAGATTTTCTATATTTGCATTTATTAAAGTTCGAGCTTCTTTTAAGTCGCTTACTTCTTCTAGCAAAGTATAGGTGTTTTCTTCTAAATATTTTTTTACTTTATTTTTTATATTTTGATCTACTGAGGTATTACTATTTGGAATAACTCTTAACCTAATGGCACTATCTGGTATTACTACTTCATTATTTTTAATTTCTAGATATATTAATGTTGATACAATTAAAGTTAATATGATTATAATTTTTTTCATAAAAAATATCACCCTTTCTTTTAAGTTATGAGTGATATTTGTCTTTTTTATTCTTATTTTTGTAATTTTATTATTATTTGATAGTCTTTTGTTGTATCAATTTCTTCTAATGAGACATTATAGCCAGCCTTTTTAATATCTGCTACTGCATCTTGTGCTAGTTTTATTGCTGTTGCATATTTTATTTTTGATATATTATTTACATTATTATTTTCTTCTATTTTAGGAATTTCATTATTAGTTAGAATCATATTATCATTTTCCTTTTGTGGCGTTTCTACTTTTAAATTTTCTTCTGGTGTATCTAAACTATTTATATTTATAAAATCAATATTTTTAGTTTGAGTATACACATTTGGATTTTTTTGTTCTTCATGTGTTGGTGGCTCATTAGCTTCATATAGTGGATTTTGCGTCTTGTCAATAGGAATTGTTAAATCTATGTTATGTTCATTGCTATTTGAAATTGGTGGTGTTTCTTTAGTAATTCCAAGTAGATTTTTAATATATTCATCAGTATCCCTTACATTTATTCTTTCACTAATTATTTTATTTAATACTTGCTTTTGTAAATCTTCATCTTTTATTTGTAATAAACATCTTGCATGACGTTCAGATATTAAATTATTCATAAGAGCAACCTGGACTTCATTGGTTAGTGACAACAATCTCATTTTATTAGCAATGGTTGATTGACTTTTTCCCATTCTTTTTGCTAATTCTTCTTGAGTAAAATTGCCCATATCTAGTATTTTCTTATATGATTTTGCTTCTTCAATGGCACTTAAATCTTTTCTTTGAATGTTTTCTATTAATGCTAATTCTGCACTGGTTTGATCGTCCATTGTTCCTACAATTGCTGGAACTTCAGTTAAACCTGCAATTGTTGAGGCTTTATATCTTCTTTCTCCAGCTATGATTTCATATTTGCTTCCTAAATCTCTTAATATTAATGGTTGGATTATTCCATGCTCTTTTATGGAACTTGCTAATTCATTTAATGCCTCTTCATCAAATGTTAATCTTGGCTGAAATCTGTTTGGTATTATGTCTGAAAGTTTTACCATTACTACTTCTTTATTCATTTTCATAGTTATACACCCTCTTTTAATTTCTTCTTTCCTACTCTAATATAATAATACTATAATTTTGTAGATTTTACAAGTTATTTTGTAATTTTTTTTGTATTGTTATTAAAAAAAGAAGAAACTAGTATGTCTCTTATATTTCTTTTTTTAGTATTTCATTATATCTTCTTGGGTATTTTTTATCTGTTTTTTTTGTCTTCGTATACATAATTATTGTTCTTAAGCTATTTTCTACTGGTAAATTAAATATTATTCTTTTTTTCTCTTGGATGCTTAATTTGTTTAAATAATTTTCTATATTTTGTTCTTCATTTTCGACATTAGCCTTCATTGCTATAAAATTGCCATTTACCTTTAATAATGGTATTCCATACTCTAACAAATGCTTTAATGGAGCTACTGCTCGTGCTGTTACTATATCAAACTTTTCTCTATTTTTTTGGGCATAATCTTCGCTACGCTCATTTATCACGATAACATTATTTAATTTTAGTTTTTCCTTTACTAAATTTAGAAAATAACATTTTTTACCATTTGATTCTATTAATGTTATTTTAGTTTTTGGAAAGCATATTGCTAATACTAGGCCAGGAAAACCAGCACCTGAACCTAAATCACATATGTTTTGACTATATATATCTATTATTTTATTTATTGTTAAACTATCATAAAAATGCTTTAAATATACTTCATTTTGTTCAATTATTCTTGTTAAATTATATTTTTCATTTTCCTCTTTTAAAATAATATAATATTCCTCTAGTAATGTTAATTGTTGTTTGGTTAGTTCTATATTTATTTTTTTTAATTCATTAATAAATTCTTCTTTATTCATTGTATTGTTTCCTTAAATATACTAATAATATTGATATATCAGCAGGGTTTACACCACTTATTCTTATTGCTTGAGCAATATTTAATGGACGAACTTCTTTTAACTTTTGTCTTGCTTCACTAGCCAAATTTGGAATTTTGTCATAGTCTATGTTTGTTGGAATTTGTTTTTCTTCATTCTTTAGCATTTTTTCAGCTTCTCTTTCAATCTTTTTAATATACCCTTCATACTTAATTTGTATTTCTACTTCTTCAATAACATCCTGTGGATAATTTATATCTAAATTATGTTCTTCTATTATATTTTTTAGGTTAGAAGTTGGATTTTTTAAGTAGTCATATACCGATATTCCTACTCTTCTTTTTTCATTATCAACAATTATTTTTATTTCTTTTAATTTATTCTTTAATTCTTCAATACTGTTTTTCTTATTAATAAATTTTTTGTATTTTTCTCCAGTTATTAATCCTACTTGATGGCCATATTCTCTTAGTCTTAAATCTGAATTATCATGTCTTAGTAACAAGCGATATTCTGCTCTTGAAGTTAACATACGATATGGTTCTTTTGTTCCTTTAGTTACTAGATCATCTATTAAAACTCCTATATAGGCCTCGTTTCTTTTTAGTATTAGTGGGTCTTTCTTCTCTAATTTTAATCCAGCATTTATTCCCGCTATTAAACCTTGACAGGCTGCTTCTTCATAACCACTAGTACCATTTATTTGCCCTGCAGTAAATAAGTTATTTAATACTTTTGTTTCTAGACTTGGTTTTACCTGTGTTGGATATATAGCATCATATTCAATTGCATAAGCATATCTTAATATTCTAGCTTTTTCTAATCCTGGTAATGAATGAACCATCTTTTCTTGTATTTCTTTTGGCATACTTGTAGAAAATCCTTGGATATAAATATCATCATAATAAAGGCTTTCAGGCTCTAAAAATAATTGATGTTTTTCTTTATCGCTAAATCTTACCATTTTATCTTCAATTGATGGACAGTATCTTGGACCGACTCCTGTTATATCATCTAATCCACCATACATGCTCGATTTATTTAAGTTATCGTGAATTATTTTTTTAGTCTCTTCAGTTGTATATATTAAATAACATGGTTCTTGATTATTGATATCATATACTGGCTCGTTAGTATGAGAAAATGTATAATAGTTTTTATCACCATCTTCTCTTTTTGTTTTAGTAAAATCAATTGTACTTCGATCAATTCTTGGTGGTGTACCTGTTTTTAACCTTAGTATTTTGAAACCGTATTTCTTTAGATTGTCTGATAAATGCATTGATGGTTTTTCATTATGGGGACCACTTCTAGTTCTGGTATTTCCTATTAAAATGTCTGATTTTAGATAAGTACCAGTTGTTAATATTACTATATTTGAAGTTATATTTGTTCCATCTTCTAGTACAACACCATAAACTGTATTATCTTTTACTATTAAGTTTTCAACCATAGCTTCTTTTATTGTTAAATTAGGCTCTTCTCTTAATAGTTTTAACATTTCTTTTGGATATGTTATTTTATCTGCTTGTGCACGAAGAGATTTTACAGCGGGACCTTTAGCATAGTTTAGCATTTTCATTTGGATTAATGTTTTGTCAGCTACCTCACCCATTACTCCGCCTAAAGCATCTATTTCCCTTACTATTATTCCTTTAGCAGATCCTCCTATCGAAGGATTGCATGGCATTGTTGCTATGTTATTTATTCTACCTGATATTAATAATGTTTTATGCCCTTTTCTAGCAGAGGCCATGGCAGCTTCACAACCAGCATGACCACCTCCTACTACTATTATTTCATAGTCCATATTTACACCTACTTTCCTAAACAAAATCTACTAAATAATTCATCAAGTAATTCATCGGTATATGTTTCGCCAATTACTTCTCCCAAATTATTCCATGATTCTTTTAGACTTAATTCTACTATATCTATTGGATTATTATTATTTATTTCATTTATTGCATCATTTATATTATTTAAAGATTTTTTTAATAAGGCTATACTTCTAGCGTTAGATAAATATGTCATATCGTTAGTAGATATTTCACCTATGTTAAATAATCTTTTTATTTCGTCTTTTATTTTATCAATACCAATGTTTTCTTTTACTGATATTTCTATATAACTATCTAATAATTTTTTATTTAATTTTGTTTTTAAGTCTATTTTATTTACTACTATTATTCTTTTTTTGTTTTTTGTTTTTTCTAATATTTCTTTCTCTTCTTCAGTTATTTCTTCATTATTATTTAAAATGTAAATTAATAAATCTGAAGTATCAATTATTTTTAAACTTTTTTCAACGCCTATTTTTTCTACAGTGTCTTCTGTCTTTCTAATTCCTGCTGTATCAATTATATTTAGTGGTATTCCACTTACGATTAAAGAACCTTCTACTATGTCTCTTGTAGTGCCAGGAACATCTGTAACTATTGCTTTTTCTTCTTCTAGCAGCGAATTTAAGAGACTACTTTTTCCTACATTTGGTCTTCCTATAATACCTACTCTTATTCCTTCTTTAATTACTTTACTATCTTCTGATTTTTTTATAATTTCTTCTAATTTTTCTTTGAATTTTTTTATATCTGGTAATATACTTTCATTTGTTAATACTTCGATATCCTCATATTCAGGATAATCTATATTTACTTCTATATTACTAATTATTTTTACTAGTTCACTTCTTAAATTTTTAATTAAATTAGATGTTTCACCTGTTAAAGTATTTATAGATATTTTTCTAGCGGATTCGGCTTTTGATGATATTAGATCCATTGTAGCTTCCGCTTCAAGTAAATCTATTCTACCATTTAAAAAAGCTCTTTTTGTAAACTCACCTGGTTCTGCCAATCTTGCACCATTTTCTAATAATACTTCTAATACTTTATTAGTTGTGGCTATACCACCATGACAATTTATTTCTACTATATCTTCACGAGTAAATGTTTTAGGAGCCTTCATAACGCTAACTAATACTTCATCTATTTTTTCATTATTGCTTGTAATAAAACCGTAATGTATGGTATGTGAATCTACTTTTGTTAAATCTTTTGTAAATACTTTACTTGCTATATTTAAGGCATCATGACCACTTAATCTTATTATTGAAATAGCCCCTTCGCCAACTGATGTTGATATTGCTACTATTGTATCTTCCATATGGTTTCCTTCTTTCTTCCATAGTATTTTACCACAAGATACAAAAAAATAAAAGTAATTATTTACTTTGTTAATTTTTTTTTACAATTATTTGTATATTTCTATTTCACCATTTTTATATGCTAATAATATGTCGCTGGATATTATTGATTCTACATATCTTGCTTTTTTAGGATGAATTAAGTATCTTATTTGCAATTCTATATGATCTTCATTTATTTTGGTATATATTATAGGATCATACTGATTATAGTATATTCGATAACTATTTGATACATTATTTATTTGTTTTTTTAATTTTGGTGGTATTTTTTTTATTATTTCATTTGAATTTACTATTTTATATAATACTTTTTTAGCTTTATTTACATCATAATCTAATGGTATTCTAATTGTTATCTCATCCCATATATATTTAAAGGCTTTGTTATAATTTTTTAAGGGATAGTTAAAGATTATAGAGTTTGGTAAATGAATTATGATTCCTGTGCTTTGACCTGTTGTATCAACATTTGATACTTCCAATATTTCAAAATTCATGGTGTTAATATTTACTACATCTCCTTTATAGCCATTTATTTCTATTCTATCTTCTACTATAAATGGTTTTACTATCTTTATATATATTCCACAAAAAAAATTAAATATTAAATCTCTTATTGCTATAGTAAATGCTGCTGATACTAAACTTATTAATGTCAAAAAGTTTTTGATATATTTTCCCCATACTATTATTATTGCCGATAAGATTATAATTCTTATGATTAATTTATATTTTTTAGTATAATTGTATTCTTTTTTACTATCTCTTGTTCTCTTTATTATTCTTATACCTATTTTTTCTACTACTAATATCAAAAAAATTATAATTATTGTTTTTAATATTAGGCCTATATATATTTCATCTATATTAAATAATTTACTTATTTTTTCTATATACTTCATTTATTCACTTCCTTTCTAATGTGATATTATATGTTTATGCAAAGGAAAAAAGAAGATTACTCTCCTTTTAGTTTAATTACTACTTTTCTGTTTGGTTCTTCACCAATAGATTCAGTATAAACGTATTTATCATCTGCTAACGCTGAATGAACAATTCTTCTTTCATAAGAATTCATGCTATCCATAGTTATTTCTGTTTTTGTTTTATATGCTTCTCTTGCTAATTTTTTTGCTAGATATTCTATGTTTCTAGCTCTTTTTTCTTTATAATTTCCTACATCAATTACTATTGATAATGGTTCTTTTAAATTTGAATTAACCATTTGTCTTATTAAAAGTTGTAAAGCCGATATATTTTTACCGTTTTTTCCAATTAATAAAGCATTATTGTCTGAGAATATTGTAATTGATATACTATTTTCTCTTCTTCTTACTTCAAGATTTGCTTCAGCATGCATTTTCTTTATTATTTCATTTATAGTGTCTTTAATAAAAGCTACTATTTCATTCATATTTAGAACTTCTATTTTTACAGATTTTTTTAATAAGTTATTTTTTTCTTCTGCGCTGTTGATTATTAAATCTTCTTTTGATACTTTTAATTCTTCTAGTGCTAACTCTTCTGCTTGTTCTTTTGTTTTTCCTTCATAATAATACTTATTCATTACTTCTTAGCCTTCTTTCTTTCTACAAGCATATTTTGTAGTATGGTAAATAGTGATGAAGTTATCCAATAGATTCCAAGTGCTACTGGTAAACTAAATGCTGCTACTAAAATCATTGCTAACATAAAGTAAATTGTTCCCTTCATTTGTTTTGCCATTGCTGTTTGATCTTTTAAAGTTTTTCTAAATGAAAAATATGAAGTTGCAAGTATTAATAATAAGAATATAATATATGCATACCATAAGTTTGACATTATTCCATGAGAAATTGTTGTACCCATATCTAACTTTAGAAATTTATTTTCAAATATAACGGGTGTTCTATTAATTGCCTCTAAGAAAGCAAACAATAATGGTATTTGAATGAATGATAGTAGACAACTTGATAATGGATTAATTTTATTTTTTGAATATATTGCCATCATTTCTTCGGCTTTTCTTTTTTGGTCTTCTTCACTTGTTTTATCTTTATATTTCTTTTCCAACTTTTCTAATTGAGGTTGAACTTCTTTCAACTTTTCTGATTGCATTGCAGTTTTTCTAGTTAATGGATAAAGTATCAATCTTATTACTAAACATGATATTACTATAGCAAATCCATTAGCTAATCCTTTACCTAGGCCTATTTTTTCAAGTAATAATCCTATATTTATTATAGCCCAGGCTAGTGGCTTTACAAATATTGTTGTCCATAGCCCTTCGTATTCAGAAAATGGTTTAAATGTCTCACATTTTGGTAATTTATCAATGTCCACATTATTTTCTTTATATATGTTAACTACATTTTCATCTGTAGGTCTACATAATACATTTTCTGTAAGTGCTTTACCTGTTTCTTCATATTTGACTGGCTTTTTATCCTCTCCAGTAAGAGTTTTGGTACATCCTGTTAGCATTGCCAAGCTTAATATTAGCAATAATATTTTTATTGTTTTTTTGTTGTTATTCAATTTTATCACCTATACTTATTAGTTTTAACAATTCTTTTTCCATTTCTTTATATGTTAATTCTAATATACCTTTCTTAATAATTATAACATAGTCATAACCATTATGCACGACTTTTTTATTGTTATCAATAATGTTTTTTACCCTTCTTTTAATTTTATTTCTAGTAACTGCTGGTCCTGTCTTTTTAGGAACGGTTATTCCATATCTGTTACTTTTATTATTTTTTCGATAGTAAACACTAAAGTATTTACTTTTTTTTGCTCTACTATTATTTATTATATCTGTATATTCACGAGATGATTTTATTATTTCAATCTTTTTCATAGTATATTCCTTTTTGGTAAAAAGAAAAAAAGAAAACAAAATTATGTTTTATGCGCATAATTTTTTTCTTTTTTTTGCTCTTCTACTTTTTAAAACATTACCTTTAATTCTACTAAAGAAACCGTGCTTTTTAGCTTTTTTTCTATTATTAGGTTGATATGTTCTTTTCATTATATAATACACCTCCAAGTCAAATGCTATT
>ERZ791830.1261-NODE-1261-length-16972-cov-7.675238_pt1 | contig 16972 bp, 18 predicted proteins | sample MGYA00509945_ERZ791830 | MGnify/ENA primary metagenome ERZ791830 (study PRJEB30046, sample SAMN00792021) | human gut metagenome | study: EMG produced TPA metagenomics assembly of the A metagenome-wide association study of gut microbiota in type 2...
CGCGCCTGCAGCACACAAATTCTACACTCCGCAGCCTGAGAAGTATTTTCTGTCAGGTACACGCCCCGACAGAAAATGATTTTAATTCTATTTGGCGGCCTAAGCCGCCAAACTCTGCGAGGCTTTTTTGACAAGCTGCAATGCGGCAGGGAAAATCTCTGCCGCATTTTGTTTTTAAAAAAACTTGACAAATATATTGAGGTTCGATATAATACATAGCAGTTCGATATATCGAAGCAAGATAGTGAGGGATGTCTATGGACAGTAAAATAAGAAGGATTTATGTTCCCATGACAGAAAGCGGCTTTTATATCTTATTCTGTCTCCAGCAGCCTCAGCATGGCTACGGGATCAGTCAGCAGGTCCAGCGAATGACCGGCGGTGAATTGATCATCAGTGCAGGGACAATGTATGGAACACTTTCCAAAATGGAAAAAGATGGCTTGATCGTTTTTGAAAGAGAAGAAGAAAAGAGAAAGCTCTATCAAATCACCGAGCTTGGAAAAGAAGTCCTACAGCTGGAAATGAAACGTATAGAACGGCTGTATAAGAACAGCAAAGGAGAGGAAATCCATGAATAACAAAAAACCGGTACTGCGCTTTTTCACCATTGCAGATTTTGAAGAGGAAGAAATTTGGCTGCACGATCAGCATAGGAACGGTTGGAAACTGGCAAAAATGATTCCGCCTTGTTTCTATATTTTCGAAAAGTCTACGCCGGCGGAAGTAACGTACCGGCTGGATTATAAAAACAATTTGGAAACCGGTGATTATTTTCAAATTTTTAAAGATTATGGCTGGGAATATATTTGCAGCTGTGTTGGATGGCTGTATTTTCGTAAACCGTCAACACAGATGGATTCCGAGCATGATGGCGAAATTTTTTCCGATAACGAATCGAGAATAGATATGATCGACCATGTGATAAAAACGCGGCTGCTCCCGGTTTTGATCGTCTTTCTGTGCTGCATTCTTCCGAATTTTATAAGAAGTACGCAAACCAATTACCCGCTGGCAGCTGCATTCACCGTGTTCTTTTCAATCATGACGGTGCTGTATACTTATTTGATTGCTTATTGCGGTTTGAAGCTGCGAAAGCTGCGGAAGAAATACAGCTGTGATTGAACCGCAGCTTTCATGGGCATGGCATTAAATACAGATGCAATCGTCCAAGCAGCCCTGAAGCACAAGCCATTCCGCAAAAAGGACCGTTCCCTCATCCTTAAGACTTCGGATGAGGCGAGCGGTTTCTTTTTATTATCTGCGGACGCGAAGCAATGCCATAGAAAGACGCAAGCTATCATCGAAATGAAGGATGCGATCGCCGCCGATGTGACCAAGGAAAACCGGCGCTGCATCTTTGAGAACTTCACCGAGCACAATGTGTTCCTGCGTCCCGGTGCCAAGGTTGGCCAGTTCTATACGGACGGTGTGGATTATACACTGATGGGAAAAGTCCGGCACAAACCGGACTTTTCCACTAAGCTAAGCGGACCGCTGCATTTTCGCAGCGGCCCGCTTTTGCGTCCACATGATATCGTTTATAGGAAAAACTTCCGGTCCATGGTCTCCCGGGCCGGGCGGCAGACGGCCAGGAAAATCAGGGCGCCGCCCATGAGCACCAGCACCACCAGCGGATACCAGGACCAGCCGATGAACTTTTCCATCCGGAAGGTCAGCGTCATCAAGTATTCCATCAGAGGCATGAAGGCTCCCAGCAGCACCAGAGCCCCGCCGTAAATATACATCTCCGCCCCATGGGTGTACCGGGTCAGCACCACCACCGCCGTGACAAGCAGCCCCAAAAAGCCCGTTACCGGGAACGCGAAGCTGAGAAACCACCCGCCGTGAACGGAAAGATCAATATACAGCACATACAGCCCGGCCGCCAGGAAGGAGCAGGGTACGAAAACCACCGGATTTGGCCGGGCAAACCACTGGGGCAGCACTGCCGCCACATAGCACAGCAGAATGCCGCCGACTACATAGCCGGACCAGGTGATCCTTCCGTGGATCCCCAGGTCGCAGATCATGGTGATGAAAATGGGAATCAAAACCAGGATGGTAATGGCCCCCAGCACCGCCTTGCTGTTGGTCTTCGCCCGGGGGTACCGGTCCGGCGGATAGAGGGCCTCCCCCTCCTGCCGCACAATATCCGGATGATAGGGCACCGTCCCGCACAGCGGGCACCTCTTTTCACTGTCCGCCAGCTTGACGCCGCAATTGATACAATACATTTTCCGCACCTCACTGTCTGCTGTTGGTCTGGACCTCCAGGCCCAGGCCCATATCCCGCAGAACTCGGAAGAAATGGGCCTCCAGGTCCGGCTCCCGGATATCGCGGGTGAAATTGATATACAAATGATCTCCAAAGGACAACGCGCTGCAATTCTGGGGGGCCGTTGCCTGGGCACTCAGGATGAAATCGAAACGCTGCACAAAGGGCAGCATTTCTTCCGGCAGGCGGATCTGTCCCAGATTCGAGAAGCACAGGCAGGATTTTTTCTCGCCTACCGCATCGAAAACCGCCTTCATCACCGCATTTTTCAGGAACAGAGGCATAATGCGCACCACTGCCATTTTTTCGCTGCTCACATTGACCGCAATGCGGCTGCTCATGATCTTCGGATTCACATCCAGCCCCATGCGATGCTTAACCGCCTGGCAAATCTCTGAAAAGCTGTATTCGCCCAGTCTGGGGTCAATCTCCGGGGTGGTATACAGAGCAAAATTGCGCAGGGTGCTGCTGGGAAACAGCTTTCTCAGATTCACCGGGATCTGCACCCGGATGGGCTTTCTGGCGCGAAGGGAGGGAACCTGCTCCGCCTGCATATCCTGCAGGGCCATCATCAGGGCCGCGCACAGGAACGCCGTCAGGCTGACATCGTATGCATGGGCCTTTTCCAGCACCGCCTTTGTCTCCATCCGGAAACAGGTCAGATTCAAAAAGCCGTCACTTTCCGGTGTTCCCCAGGGGTGCCAGGCGTTGGGCTCCCGGCGGCTGGCATTGACGTTTCCCGCGTATTTCAGGAAGCTGTCCTCCAGTTCCTCCTCCCGGGGCTCCTCCAGCCGTCCGAGGACGCCCTCTGTAGCAGGCACGGCAATGCCGTATTTCTGCTGCAAATACTCCGCCGTCAGGGATTTCAGGAATACCATGCCGCCGTTTCCGTCCGTCACCGCATGGAAAAACTCCACGGCAATGCGCTTTTCATAGGCAATCACCCGGAAGGCACAGGTTCGAATCTCCCGGCGGCTCATGCGGGTCACAGGATAGCTGTTCTCTTCCCGGACAGCCGGGGCCCGCTCCCGCTGCTGGAAGTAATACCAGAACAGTCCCCGCCGCAGCCGCACGCACATGGAAGGGAACCGGCGCACCGTCACATCCAGCGCCGATTGCAGCACAGCCACATCTATTTCCTCCGTCAGCGTCACAGACAGGCGGAATACGTTGCTCCAACTCTGCCGCAGGGCCGCTGGATAGATTTTCGCCGCGTTGTCCAGCCGCATCCAGCGGAGCTTTCGCTCCCGGGACAGATACTTGGAGAGGAAGGCATTCATGGTCACCCAATCCTCCCGGTCTTCGTTCAGGCCATAGAGAAGATAGGCATGCCACCGGCCGGGATGGACGGAGAGCTGGCTCACGTTGCCCTGCTTTAGGAGTTTGCTGTGCAGCATCTCGGAATCACTGCGCAGGATTTCATCCCCACCCGCAAAAATCAGGGACGGCGGGAACTTTTTCAGGTCTCCCAGCAGCGGCGACACCAGAGGATTTTCCGTCGCATCCGAATAGCACTGGGCATAGAACCCCAGCTGCTCCCGGGACAGGGAAACATCGCATTCCTTATTGGTTTCAAAGCTCTCCCCAGAGAAGGTCAAATCCGTCCAGGGGGAAATGGCAACGATGCTGCCGGGCAGGGGCAGCCCCTGCTGCCGCAGATACAGGCATAGGGCAAAGCACAGCCCGCCGCCGGCGCTCTCGCCGCACAGGCCGATTTTTTCCGGTGCATAGCCCTTTTTCAGAAGATATTCATAGGCCTGGGCCGCATCCTCCACCGCCGCCGGGAACGGGAATTCCGGTGCCAGCCGGTAGGCTGCGCAGAAAACCTTTGCCCCGCATTCGTCGGCCAGAGCAGCGCCAAAGCCCAGGGCGTATTCCAGGCCGCCGCAGGTATAGCCGCCGCCGTGGAGATACAGAATCGTGCCGTCCCGCCGGGGATCATCCGGCAGCACCCAGGCCCCTTCGAAGTTTTCAAAATCATGGTGCTTCACCCGCACCTGCCCATGGTGGACCGCCCGCATGAGCTCCCCCACGGCATTCTGCCCCTTCCGGCTGGTCTCCAGCGAGCAGTTTGTAAGCCGCGGCTTCATATGTGCCAACCGCTCCCGCACCATTTTCGCAGATAATTGCATAGTAGTTCCTTCCTCTGTCAGCGCAAAGTCCCGATACTTGTTCTTTCGCTATAGCATACCATTTTTGCAGGGATCTTGCAACGTCCAAAGCGGAATTTTCACAATTTGGAAACAAGCACAGGGCTAACCTCTACTCCAATTCTTTCCGCAGCTTTTGCAGCGCCCGCTTCTCAATGCGGGAAATATAGCTCCGGCTGATGCCCAGCCGTTCCGCCACCTGCCGCTGCCGCAGCGGCGCCCGGCCTCCCAGACCATAGCGCAGGATGACCACCGTCCGCTCCTGCTCCGTCAAGCACCGTCCCATAGCCTGCCGCAGCCGAAACACCGCCTCCCGGTCACTGACCTGCTCCAAAAGATCGCAATCCTCGCAGATCACATCCATCAGCTCCAGCGGCGCCCCATCCGTCCCGGTCTCGATGTAGTCGGACAAGGACACATCCTGGGCGCTTTTGCGTGTAGAACGAAAGTACATCAAAATCTCATTTTCCACACACCGCGCCGCGTAGGTGGCAAGCCTTGCTCCTTTGGAAGCATCAAAAGTCGTAATTCCTTTGATCAGCCCAATGGTTCCGATAGAAATCAGATCCTCCTGGTCGGCGGTTTGGGCGTAGTATTTCTTCATCACATGGGCCACCAGCCGCAGGTTTCGTTCCACCAGAATGTTTCTTGCCTCCAGGTCCCCCTGCGCAGACAGTTTCAGATAATGCCGCTCTTCCTCGGCGCTCAATGGCTTTGGGAAGCTTCCGGAATGGAGCTGCAGGGAGTAAAACAGGCTGCTGAGCAGCAGCCACACGCTTGCGATCATCACCTTCACCTCAGCACTACCCTATTCCCCATTTCCCGGAGATATTCCGACGGGACACGCTTTGGTTTTATGATAATGCGAAAGCTGATTCAACAGCAGTATGCTGGGGCATACACACAAACCAGTTGCTTTGCCGCCGTCTGCAAGGAGACGCTGTTTGCGTTTGCGGTTAGTGGGAAAGAATGCGGAAGTTTTTCGCTGTAATTCACAAAAATGTACAATCCCCGGCAAGCGTTATTCGCCTGCCGGGGCCGTTTTCCTTTCACTCGCCTTGTCCACTATATTTCTGCATTACAAAAGGATTGTAGAATTCCAAATTCCGATGCTTATACAAATACATATCTTGAGTAACAGCAGGCCCTGGGTGTGGGGCCTGCTGTCTTTTGGTGGGGACGGGGAATTATTGAGCACTTACATCACAACAAGGACGGTCAGAAGAAAGGCAAGGACTTTTCGATACATAGTGTAAAACCTCCTTTTTGATTTCGCCCTTATCACACATGGAACGGTAATGATTATGCTCTCTTCCTGTGATATTCCAGATACATCATGGGGATCAATATGGCAGACAGCGTAAGGTATAGCGGAATACTGACATCTAAAGTACGGAAAACTTTACCAAAGATGGTGAGAATATTGAAGGAACCCAGATTTTGATAGAGTTCCAGCAAGTGCGATGGCATGAGGCTCAGAATTTTATCCAACCAGTTTGCCAATCCCTCCAGGAAAGAGGGAAGGAATATCAGAATAAATGGGGTTGTCACCGCAAAGACAGTGGACTTTGTCTTGGCGGAGATCCACATGGTCAGGAACGCCAGGAAAAGGTTGCCGATGTAGCCGGATATGAGAGCCAGCATCCAAGCTTGCCACATATTAAGATTATAGATACTTTTCCAGAGCTGCCACTGGATAGCGCAGCTTGCGCCCTCGAAGCCGAGATAGCACAAGGTGAACAGGCTATAGACCAGCATGGCTCCCCAGTACAGGACTGTCACCAGCAGAAAACCTGCCTTGATCTTGGCAGAGGTAGCTTTATTCCTGCCACAAAGGGTGGAAAAATACACTGCATCCGCTTTCCATTTGAATTCGTTAGAGAAGATGCCAGCCAACAGAAAACCCAGAATCAGAATTCCCAGCGAAGGAATATATCCGGCGTTTTCCAGAAGCTGATGCCAGCCTTCGTGGTATGTAAAGTAGAAGGGAATCTCTAATTCCCTGTACTGCCCAATGATGTACTGCTTCTCCGATTCGGAATACTTGGAGTAAGCACCATCGGTTTCATCATAAAGCCAATTTCTCAGTAGTTTCTCACGGTTGGCGTAAAAGGTATCCTCATCGATGGCAGTGATCCTGTCAGCGGTGTAATAATCGTACTCCCGGAAACCATTTGAATAGGACTCATTCAGAATTTTCCGGATGGGTGCGAAACCCTGTTTCCAGCTATACGCGATTTCATTCTGCTGCACAATATCTGACTTTGCTTCGGGTGTTGCATTGATCCTTTGATTTTCCTGAATCACTCTGCTCAACTTATTCTGATCAACCCAGCCTTCCCATTCCTTCTGGGCTTTGCGCAATTTCTTGACAGCAGATGGGCCATATTCGCTCTCCCCCTGTTCATTCACCCACTTTATCTCCACATTCAATGCGCCAGTCGATGATAACCAACAGGACAGCGCCAAGACGGCAATGTACAATATCAGGGCGATCTTACCACCAACGGAACCAAACACCTTTTTTAGTTCATACCGTACCATCGCTATCACCTGTCCTTTCTCCAAAATAACAGAGGAAAACATCCTCCAAAGTTGGTTCTACCCTGACGGCATCTTCTGCCGGTCGTCCCTTGGAAACGATTCGCAGCTCCGCACCGCCAGGAATCGTCTTCACGTTTGCAACTTTGTATGCCTTCAGACAGGCATCGATCCTGCTTTTGGGCACAGTACAGCTCCAAACCAGTTCTGGCATGGAGTCAATGAGTTCCTCAGCAGTGCCGGAAATGGCAAGGCAGCCGTCCTTCATCAGCAGAATATCACCCGCGATATACTCAATGTCCGATACAATATGTGTGGACAGCAGCACGATTCGATCCTCTGAAAGCTCGCTGATCAGATTCCGAAACCGAATCCGCTCGCTGGGATCCAGGCCGGCGGTAGGCTCGTCCAGAATTAGAATCTTGGGGTCGTTCAGCATGGCTTGGGCAATACCAGCCCGGCGCTTCATGCCGCCAGAAAGGGTTTTCATTTTCTTGTACCGGGCTTTCACCAGACCAACTTGCTTCAGCAGTTCCTTGACCCGCTGCTTTGCCACCGCAGGGCGTATACCTTTGAGGGTGGCAATGTACATCAGGTAGTCGTAGATGGAAAAGTCCGGATAGTACCCAAAATCCTGAGGAAGATATCCCAACAGATTCCGGTATCTGCCGTCCATGGCAAAAATGTCTTCTCCATCCCAGCTAATTTGCCCGGATGTGGGCTTCATCAAGGCAGTAAGCATCCGCATCAGGGTGGTTTTACCAGCGCCGTTGACGCCAAGCAAACCATAGACGCCGCAGCGTAAATCATAGCTGAAATGATCGACAGCTTTGAAGTCGCCAAATTCTTTTGTTAAGTCTCTAATTCTCAAATCCATAAAGGTTTCACCTCCATAATCGTTTGCCATTTCCTCTGTCCGCGATAGAGGGTATATCCCATGAAGAAAACAGATGCAGCCAGCAAAGATACCCACGCAGGAACAGAGATGGCATGGAAAACAGCATCATTCAGAATGAGTACTGACCAGGCTCCAGCCCAAAGGACACACAGAAGCAGGGAAAGTGCCTGAGAATTGATCCGCTTGCTGTAAAGGGTTCTGAAGCAGATACAGCATGTCACATTGAAGGGGAGCATAAACTGTGTAAGCATTTCCCAGAGCGTCATTCTGCTAAGCAGGGTTGCGACCGCATAGAAGGCTGACAGCAGCACCATATCTACCCCGGCAAAGAGGGTCAGCCGTGCCGCATAGATGGAACGAAGGGTATAAAATGTTGTACATTCGATTTCCAAGGCATCGCAACTTCGGTTTTTCCAGATTTCCGGATAAATCAGAATTACAAACAGCGGTCCGGTAAGCCCCAGAATACGGCGTACGGTGAAGTCGGTTTCTGAGTTATTAAGCAAGAAACATACAAAGGCAAGCAGCAGCCCTTGCATCAGCCACCAGCGTTTTTTGATGAACTTACACTGCTGATACAGAAATTCTATGTGGGATACGGTTTGTTCCGATTCCTCAGAAAGAAACGCTTCCTTGGAAACAGCAATGGTCTTCTGTATTTTGGATTCATCGCAGATCACATCGAAACGAAAGAGCGCCTTCATTCAAAATTCTCCTTCCCTAAATAGATCGTCAATAATTCTTTTGCGCGTTTGATTCGGTACTTCACCAGCGGCAGACTGATCCCCAGAATTCTGGCAATTTCCTTTTGCCGGACTTCCTGAAAGAAATACAGGATGGTTACTTCCCGCAGTTCCTGTGGAAGATGTTCCAGAGCCATATGGACATCCATCCGTAAATCCATGGACTCCGTCAGGCAGACTGGATGCTCCGGCAGTTCCTCCATCGGCAGTTCTTCCGGCTTTCTGTAATAATCCCGGCACAGATTGCCTGCAATCGCATACAGATAATTTGCAGCCTTCCCATAGTGCTGGTACTGATGGAGCGTGCGGAAGAACCGGGCAAAGGTTTCCTGGGTCAAGTCTTCTGCAAAGCCGGAGTCCTTGATATGTAGGTGACAGTAACGCAATATCTTTGGGTAATACTTCCGCACAAAGGATTCGATGGCCTGATCATCGCCATTTTGCATTCTGCGCAGGAGCAGGAAATCGCCGTCCATGTTTTTCCTCCTGTAGATTAAAAGCGCTTTCATTTAGTATAACGAAGCAGAACGGAAAAAAGATAGTCTGAGATGAAATATTTTACGCTGGAGCTGTTAAAAAAGCCCTCCCCAGAAAAACGCAGATCCTCTCCGGAAACAGAAAGGGTCTGCGTTTTTTGCATCGAGGCTGTGAATAACTTTTTAACTATACTCTAGGTGAGCAAATTCATAAAATAGGCAAAACGCTCCTATCACAATGCACCTTTCAATAGATATGCTTTTTGTTCCTCCAGCTAAACTTCTTCAATCACGTCGAACACCAGGAAAATTATATTGATTATTCGTACCGAATATTGTATACTATCTGTGAGGTGAATCCTTTGGAAACACGAACAGGAAATTTAATCATCAGCACTTCCGGCGGCACTGCCGGTGGAAAGGCCAACAATTATAAAATCTCCCTGCCGTCCACTTGGGTACAGGAAATGGGGCTGGATACCGAAAATCGTCAAATGGAATTGAGCTTTGACGGAACATCCATTACAATTACAAAGAAGCTTTCCTTCTCCGAATTTCTGGAAGCAAATCGTCAAACTGGCCATAAGTTGTTTCTGATTTCCTGCTATTCCGGTTCCGTTCTCTGTGCCCGAATCGCCGCCGACGAAACAGCAAAGAAACTTCGTGTAGAAAATCTCATTTCCGATTTTCTAAAGCTGCCCTTTGGGAACAACCGGAATCCCAGATGGGAGGATTATCTACATTTTTTGGAAAGTCGCTGCATTCCACGAACCAGGGCCGGGCTCCGGGAATATCTGGAAACCATTGGCGTAGACCGTTACGACCCATTGGAAATTATCCGGAAAACACAGGGCCGGATGGCCGAGGATGATCTTTGGCTGACCGTGGAGGAAGTAAAATGACTGTACACTTGGTATCCAATCAAAAAATTGCAGAAACCTCCTCCAAAGGCAATCAGGAAAAATGGCTGGACAGCGACATCTGGTACAAGCTGGACCAATTTGGCTACGAGGCACTGGCGGAGGTATTCACCTCCCAATTGCTGGAATACGGCAACATCGAAGCGGCCTTTCCCTTCACTTTTGTGCGCTATCAAATGGAGCGTTTGCAGGTACACGGTCGGGAACGCACCGGCTGCAGCAGCTGGAATTTTCTGCGAGATGGCGAGTCAATCATAACGCTGGCCCATCTGTTCCTGCAATACACGGGAAAGCCTCTTTCTGAAACGCTGAACCGGCTGACCAGTGACAAAAAGCGTATGGCCTATCTGGCAGAGGAAACGGCCAGTATCACGGGGCTTTCCCTGTTCCCCCAGTACCTGACGCTGCTGTTTGAAATTGACGGTCTTGTCCTCAATGACGACCGCCACCTGAACAATATTGCGGTTCTCGCCAGGGATGGCACCTTTGACTACTGCCCCATCTTTGACCAGGGTGCAGGACTACTTTCCAATGTGATGTACAGTCCCTTTGAAATCGTCCCAAAATCCCTGATTTCTCAGGCAAAAGCGCGACCTTTTCAAACCACCTTTAACCGACAGATCCACACTATGGAAAATCTGTATGGAAAACAGCTGGAAATTCCATCTTTTACCCGGGAACAGTTTGCGCAGATGGTGAAGCCACTGTTGGAATACTACCCCACCCGTGACCGGGAGCTGATTGCCGACCGGGTTTGCGAAACGGTTTTGGTACGGCAGAAATGTAGATAAACGCAGTATCGCTGCGAACCCCATTGTTTTCCATGTAGCAATGGCGTATAAGACTTCCAACGGCGAAACACGCAAATACCCAACTACAGGAGGACTCCCACCATGATCTTTCTTTGCTACCCCAAATGCACCACCTGCCAAAAGGCCCAGAAATGGCTTGACGCCAAAGGGATTCCATACGCACCCCGCCACATCAAGGAGCAAAACCCAACCGTGGCCGAACTCCGGCAGTGGCATCAAAAAAGCGGCCTTCCACTAAAAAAGTTCTTCAATACCAGCGGGCTTCTTTATAAGGAAAAGCACTTTAGAGCCGCACATTGCACGATAAGTCATTCATAGATACTTTATTTGAGAGATCAATGCGAGGAATGCAGAGTTATCAATAATGATCGGATAACAGTCAGTTTGAAAATAAAACAGTAGATAATTGAAAATAGCTATTAATGAAAACTGTGTGCGCCCCGGTATTTTCAAGAAAAGCCCTTCTTGACTTCAAACGGGAAGCAAAAGGACTTTTCTGTATAGACTTGTAATGCGATTATGATAATTCTGCCTTATGATATCTTTGTTTCATCCTCTGTTGTTGCCAGATGCTCCAACCGACCCCATCTAATTTGCTTGAGCACTCTGGAATCTCCAGGAATGAACATATTGTGGTGTATCATCTCTACCTGAGCCGATACTCTCTTGGTGTCAGCCCAAAGCTGGCCTTGAACGCCCGGTTGAAATAGGACAGATTCTTAAATCCGCACCGTTCCGCCACAGTCAGCACGGTATCATCGGTAGTTCGCAGTGCTTCTGCCGCAGCGTTCAAACGGTAAATGTTCAGGTACTCCGTGAAGCGCTGCCCGGTCATCTGCTTAAACCAGCGCATAAAATGACTGGGACTGCACTGGCAGACAGCGGCAACTTCCGCCACGGGCAAATTGTCTGCAAAATGGGCGGTCACATATTGCAGCACCGTTTTTAGACGTCGGGTATCCGCATTTTCGCTGGGGGGCAGGCCATCGCTTTGAGCAACCAGCACCGACAGCAGGCACAGCAGCAATCCCTTGATTTGCAGCTCATACCCCAGTACCCGGTCCCGGTTCACCGTTTCCAGCCGGCGCAGGCATTCCAAAACCGCACAATAGCAGGGGTGGCCCTGGGTCAGCCGGTGCGGCAGAGAAAGCCGTCCGCTTTGCAGAGGCAGCAGATACCTCCGATAGCACAAATCGCCGGAGCCGCCCAGCAGATCCACCTCATAAATAATGTTTTCATATTCCATAGTCTCTCCGGGGACCTGCCCCAGTCCGTGAAGAACACCGGGGGCAAACACAAAGATATCCCCCGCCATGGCCGTCATCGACTCCAATCCTACCTGAACGGTACCCATTCCCTTCTTGACAAAAACCAGTTCCACGCTGTTTTGCCAATGCAAAGCCACCTGCGGGAAATCCTTTGGGATGGTGCAGGGATAAATGTCAAAGGGGAACCACTTTTCGCCGTGGCGCTTATTCTCCTGCAATGACGCTGTATCTGACATAGAATCACGCTCCTATGCTAGTATTGTATCACAAATTGATTGTTAAGTACAAGATATTATAGAATATTCGTGGTATAGTATGGGTATACAGATAAAAAAGGAGGAACCCTTTCATGACTATGACAGACACGCTCACCGCATTGACAGGAAAACCCCTTGGTGAATGCACCAACAGCGAGCTGTACCTTTCCCTTCTGAAGCTGGTAAACGAGAAGGCCGCCCAGCAGATCCGCCCGGTACAGGGCCGGAAGCTATATTATATCAGTGCGGAATTTCTCATCGGTAAGCTGCTGTCTAATAACCTGATCAATCTGGGGCTGTATGACGAAGTACGCTCTGCCTTGCAGTCCGCCGGAAAGAAGCTTTCCGACATTGAAGAGGTGGAACCGGAGCCTTCTCTTGGCAACGGCGGTCTGGGCCGTTTGGCGGCCTGCTTCCTGGATTCCCTGGCTACCCTGAATCTGCCGGGTGATGGTATTGGCCTGCGGTATCATTTCGGCCTGTTCCACCAGTCTCTGTCCAGCGGCGTGCAAAAGGAGCTGCCCGACCCCTGGCTGACAGAAAACAGCTGGGCGGAAAAGACAGACATCACCTACCCTGTCAAGCTGGGCGGGAAGAAATTCACCGCAAGGCTTTACAAGCTGGCGGTGACGGGCTATGAGGGCCGCACCAACACCCTGAACCTGTTCGATATCGACACCGTGGATGAAAGCATCGTCCGGGAGGGCATTTCCTTCGACAAGACTGCCATCGACAAAAACCTGACCCTGTTCCTGTACCCCGATGACTCCGACGAGGCAGGCCGTCAGCTGCGGATTTATCAGCAGTACCTGATGGTCTCCGCCGGTGCCCAGCTGATTCTGGCGGAGTGCGCCGCCCGGGGCTGCGACTATCACAACCTGGCGGACTACGCTGCCATCCAGATCAACGACACCCACCCCAGCATGGTGATTCCCGAATTGATCCGCCTGCTGGGCGAAAAAGGCATCGCCTTTGAGGAAGCCGTAGAAATCGTCACCAAAACCTGCGCCTACACCAATCACACCATTCTGGCAGAGGCACTGGAAAAGTGGCCCCGGACCTATCTGGAGGTCGTCGTGCCCCAGCTGATGCCCATTATTGAAAAGCTGGACGCAGTGGTTGCAAAGCGCACCAAGGACAAGAGTCTTGCCATCATCGACAAGGACGGCAAGGTGCACATGGCCCACATGGACATTCACTTCACCCACTCCACCAACGGTGTCGCCGCCTTGCACACCCAGATTTTGATGGATTCCGAGCTGAACGGTTTCTACAAGCTGTATCCTGAGAAGTTCAACAACAAGACCAACGGCATTACCTTCCGCCGGTGGCTCATGAAGTGCAATCCCCTGCTGACCGGCCAGATCGAGAACCTCATCGGCACCGGCTTCCACAAGGACGCAGCCCAGCTTACAAAGCTTTTGGCCTATGAGAATGATACCTCTGTGCTGGAACAGCTGGCCGCCATCAAAAAGGAGAACAAGCGGGAGCTGTGCCGGTGGCTGAAGCAGGAGCAGGGCATCACCGTAAACCCGGACGCCATGTTCGACATCCAGTCCAAGCGGCTGCATGAGTACAAGCGGCAGCAGCTGAACCTGCTGTACCTCATCCACCAGTACTTCGAGATCAAGGCCGGACACCTGCCCCCGGTGCCCCTGGTATCCATCTTCGGTGCCAAGGCAGCCCCTGCCTACATCATCGCCAAGGACATCATCCACGCACTGCTGACCCTGTCCAAGGTCATTGCCGCAGATCCTGTGGTATCCCCGTGGCTCCAGATCGTGTTCGTGGAAAACTACAACGTCACCGCTGCCGAGAAGATGATTCCCGCCTGTGACCTGTCCGAGCAGATCAGCCTTGCTTCCAAGGAGGCCTCCGGCACCGGCAACATGAAATTCATGCTCAATGGTGCGCTTACCTTAGGTACTATGGACGGTGCCAATGTGGAGATCAGCCAGCAGGTCGGAAACGAAAATATCTATATCTTCGGTCAGACCTCCAATCAGGTGATCCGCCGCTACGCCGCCGGGGACTACAAGGCCTCCGAATGGTACGAGGGCGACCCCAACCTGCGCCGGGCCATCGACTTCCTCACCGGCCCCGAAATGACCGCCGCCGGCTCTTCTGAGCTGCTGAGCCGCCTGCAGACGGAACTGAAGAACAAGGACTGGTTCCAGACTCTGCCGGATTTCAGTGCCTATGTGGTACGCAAGGGACAGGCACTGGCTGACTATACCGCCAACCCTCTGGATTGGCGCAGACGGTGCCTGATAAACATCGCCAATGCAGGCCTGTTCTCCTCCGACCGCACCATAGCGGAATACGACCGGGACATCTGGCACCTGGGAAAATAATGATTTCAGGGGCTGTTAGAAAACTCTCCCTATCAGCACAGTAGCCAGTGCCACCCGGCGCTGGCTACAAAAAGTATTAAGAAACGGCTGCAGCCAGTTGAGGTTGCAGCCGTTTTGTAGTATCATTAAAGTACCACCCAAAATGAAAACTACAGAAGTGAATTATACACCAATCCAACTGAAATCACAAGTGGATATGGAAAGAATTATTGAAATAAATGATTCGGTATATACTTTCAATGAAGTGGTGTCCCATATTGATCTGAAAAATACTTTGTACTGCCAAGAGCATGGAATGGAAAAATACATGAAGTTCCCTATGTACGAGGAAACCAAGGACAAGAAATATCGTGACGATCCATATCGTGCTGTGAATTTCCGAGTAAATGAAGCCGGACGACTGGTTTGTCCAAACGGCAAAGAATTTCTTTTCCTACGGACAGAACCGGTAAAGGGCAACCAATATGGGAGAACCGTAGAGCTTCACCAGTGCGAGGATTGCAGCGGATGCCCACATCGATCTAAATGTCACAAAAGCGGCTCTGACCGGATCATCCGGCTGAACTATGAACTGACATCCATTCACAAGGAGGTTCTGGACAATCTGAACAGTATTCATGGTGCGTTGCTCCGAATGAACCGATCCATACAATCCGAAGGGACTTATGGCGAAATAAAGGCAAACCGAGGATACGAACGGTTCCGAAGAAGGGGCATAAACAAGGTAATTTTGGAGATTGCCCTGATAAGCTGCGGTTTTAACCTGCACAAGTACCATTTGAGTAAATTAGCAAAGGCCAATCCGGCCAAGGCTGCTGGCTGAATACCCTCAAAAAAATGCCGAAGAAAAACAAATTTTCTCCGGTTGTGGTTGGTGTACACATTTTTGAGAGAAAAGTTATCCACAGCCTTGATGGGTAAGAAAAGGCAGACCCTTTCCGTTTCGGGAAAGAGTCTGCGATTTCCTTTTGGGGTTATTTAACAGCCCCACTTTTCTTCGTAACTTTCTTCACAAGCCGCTCCCCGCGCTCACCTGCAATAAATGGCAATCGCCCGCTGGGCAAACACCGCCGTGCCTTCGCCGCCTGCCTTGTTAATGTTTTCGGTAAACTCTCCTCCAGCGGCATACATTTCCCCAAGGGAATTCAGGATTTCTTTCGTGCAGGGATAATAGTTTTCCGTAATGTACCCCTGCAGCCGCTTCACAAGTGCCTGGGCATCGGACGATGCCGGGTCCACGTCCCTGCATCTGCCGAAATCCTCGAAAATCATCATCAAGCCTCTACCAAGAGCTTCCTCCGCTTCTTTGGAGCGGCCCTTGCTCTTTTCCACAAACGCCTGATAGGCGCTGGTATTCTGCCACTGTTTCTTCGCCTCTGCGGCGTACCGCTCCATTTTCTGGGTATCAAATGCTGAAAAATCCATGGTATTTCCTCCAACCTGTTTTAATCCACGGGCAAAGGTGATCAGGTTTTCCAGATGTTCTTTCTTCATGGTAAGCATTTCTATCTGCTGGTCCAGCGCTTTTTCCCTGTCAAAGTCCGGACTTTGCAGGATCGCTTCGATTTCCTTCAAGGAAAACGCCAGTTCCCGGAAGAGCAGAATCTGTTGCAGGCGTTCCAGGCCCTTTTCGTCATACAGCCGGTATCCCGCCTGCGTATACTTCGCCGGATGCAGCAGGCCGATCTTGTCATAATATTGCAGGGTGCGAATGCTGACCCCCGTGCGTTTGCTTACCTCATTCACTGTCCACACTGACCGCATCTCCTTTCGTGGTATGGTTAGTATAAACCATTACGCAACGTCAGAGTCAATACCCTTTTTGAAAATTTCCTTGTACTCTGGGGCGATGCCGCTTTCTCTCCGTATGTCTCGAATAGAATGGAGGCGCTTCGTGTGTACGAAGGCATGAAGAAGCGTACAGTTTTTCGACAGTTACCGTTTTTCCATCACAAAATTTGTCAAACCAATCCCCTGCCGCACAACTGTCTGCTCCTTCACCATGAAGTCTTTCCTTTTCATCCTGAATCTTTTGGACCTCTTTCTTGAACTGTTCCCTTTCCTGTGCAGCCTCCCGTGCAGCTTTTTCAAGACGCTCGCGCTTTTTTTCAAACTGTTTCTTTTGCCACTCATCCCTACCCTTTTTAATTTCTCTTGGACTCTATCAAGCATAAAGCGGCCTCCATTTCATCTTTTGTTTTATCATACCATAATTTGCACGGAACGCAACGAAGATTCTGCCGGTCAAAATACTTCCTTGCGCATCAACAAATCC
>ERZ791830.1278-NODE-1278-length-16737-cov-2.464932_pt1 | contig 16737 bp, 12 predicted proteins | sample MGYA00509945_ERZ791830 | MGnify/ENA primary metagenome ERZ791830 (study PRJEB30046, sample SAMN00792021) | human gut metagenome | study: EMG produced TPA metagenomics assembly of the A metagenome-wide association study of gut microbiota in type 2...
TCCTTGCACAGGTGGTTACCATGTTGCACTTGACACGATGAACGCCCCTACAGAATAACAACAACTTTGCAACATTTATCGGATTTTGTTGCAAATACTATATATTTTTTCTACCCTTGCTTACGGGCGGATTTTATTCTCTGCTGCCGATTATAAATTATAATAAAAAAGGGCTGTAAAAACAACCCTTTTGTAAATTTAAAAATCTAAAATTTTAAAGCGAGATTTGCATATCGCCAAGTGAATATACAGCGTCGTTTTGTGTATCGTTTTTGATATACCAATACACCTTTGTAACAACAGGATCGCTGTCGGCGGTGCCCTTGCCTTCAATCTTCATATTCGTAACAATCGGAATATACGAGCTTTTAACCGGTTCTTTACTTACGGTAAGATTGCATTTTGCCGTTATTTTATCACCGTACGCACCCGTAGATGTAACAGTAACAGTAGTCGTGCCTGCCTTATTGGCAGTAACCTTACCGTCATTCGTAACTGTTGCGACATTGGGGTTTGACGATGTGTAAGTCACCGTACCCTGTGCCTTTGCGCTTAAATCAAATTTCTCACCTACTACAGCTTCTGCTTTAGAATAAAAACTTGAAATTCCGGCAGACGGATCTGAATGTTTCATAGTTGTAAATTTTATCTTTTCTTTTTCTTCAAAAAAAACATAAGTATTATTCTGATCTGTAATTTGTAAATCAAAACCGAACCATTCTTTAGAATTACATTATCATGCCAGAGCTTCGCGTGGTCGTGTTCTGTAGGAATTGTAACATATGATATATTATAATCTACATTATCATAATTAACAGACTTACCTTCAATGTATCCGTTAAGATCTGTATCAGAAATAGAGTCAGTTCCATTCTTCCAAGTGTGCATAGTGTATATCGTAGGGTCAGTAACATTAGTAGCTATATACAAATTCTTCTCATTCACATTACTCGGTGTCTTGGTAACATATGATGTTGTGTGTGAATCGGAGGTAAATCTCCTGTAGGTTCTGAGGGGGCTGTTCACACCGACAGAAAGGGTGTTAGTATCCGAATTATTAAGGAACAAAGAAATTGACTGCGGTGTATTTCCCGTGTTCGTTACCTCGGTACAGAAATATTTAGTTTCATGGGCGGAAACAGTTGTCGGAGTTTTAAAATTAAACGGATCAGTACTATACTCACTGCCGTCAGGTTTTGAAGCATCATAAGTAACAGCAGTAATATCTTTTCCGTTGGTCACATTGTAATCTCCGTGCCAAGAGAGGGAGTCGCCCTTTAGCACTCCAGGACGATTAAACCACGAAAAAGTCGTAGTTGTTCCACACAACAAACACAGTACAAGTCCGAGTACAATAACAAGTGTAAATTTAGATTTCTTCATGGTTTCACCTCCGTTGAATTTTTAATATGTGCTCCAGTCGCCATCATTGAAATCATTATTTACTGTAAACAAATTTTTACTTTTATCTTTATCTATAGAAGTATTAAATTCGTTATAGTATTTGCCGGAAACAGCTCTTGACAAATAAATAGTATCCTTATCTGTTGGAATACTCAGTTTCCAATAAGTTTTTCCGTCTATAGTCTCCTCAGTGCAATCAGACTTAAATGAATCATCGGTGCTGAATCTATAGGCAAGTTTGGCTCTTTGATCGCCAAACCACGAGCAACTTTTGGTATTAACATATATCTCTCTAAAAACATTTTGTTGTCCGGGAACATAGGTCATCCAATAGCCGGTTGAACTTCCTCCACTATTTGGAGAAGATGTTATAACATAACAATTATTATTGTAATCAATTGTTATATCAGAAGTCTTATTCCAAACATAGCCATTCCAATTTTCCGTTGGGAAATCGTTCAAATTTTTGCTCGGATCATATCTTACAAAAATTACTTGCTTCCATTGATTATTATCTAAAGCAAAGCTGTAATAATTGTCATAGTCAGTTTTAGATACTTCAAGCCATTTCTTATTGCCATTATCATCCCAAACATACGCTGCAAGTTTCGCCTGATTACCTGACCACAAGCCTCCATCATTAAGGTAAAATGTAATGTCTGTCTTCAACTCAAACTTAGCATACAGAGTTACTCCCTTGCTAACTTTGAAGGTTTTACTTGACACTTCGTTGTTTTCGGTGAAATACTGTTCAGTACACGCATCGTTCTTATACCAACCGACAAACTTGTAACCGCTTTTGGCAATTGCCTCAACTGTTACATTTTCGCCCTCCATAACAGGTTTAGATGAAATTTTATCGGCTTTTTCGTTGCCAACCTGTACAGTACCGGCTGTATCAACATTATCGTTGTTGTACATCGCTTTGGCTTCTACCTTACACAAAGCCTTAAATCTTGCGTAAAGAGTTTTTGGATTGGTAATCTTCGTTTCGTATTTGTAGTAATTTCCATTGCTGTCGTATTGACAATCTTCGGGTTTAACTACAGGCTCTATATCAGTTGTTTTATCAAACCAACCGATGAAAGCATAATTTTCCACAGGTTGAGCGTAGAATGTTGCAGTACCGTTATGATTTACCTTTGTCTTCACACTATCAAAATAATTGGAATTATCAAAGGATACCTTACCGCCTGTAGGATCAGGACTTGATGTTCCGTACTGTGCGTTGGCAACCACATCATACACATTGATATTAAATCTTGCATAAAGAGTTTTTGAATCGGTAACAGAACTCATCGGATATTCCGAATTATTACTCACCGCTTCGCCTGTACAGTCAGCATTGTAGTACCAACCAGCAAATGTATAACCTTCTTCTACAGTAGCTTTATATACGACCGTGCTGCCCTTTAAAGCAGACAAATTACATGAAGAAGATGTTGTACTTGAACTTACAGTTTTTTCGCCACACGTAATGCTTACATTGCCGCCTTTGATATTATCATACAGACTGATACCGTCATATGTTTTTGCATAAGCTTTGAATTCGTACACTTCGGTAAAGTTGGCTCTAAAGTCATAGTTTCCACTCTTTGATGGGGTGAAATATCCGTTTTCGTCAATACCTTGTACCGCATCACCGTTACTGTCAGTCCAACCCGTAAAAGCAAAACCTGGATTGGCTGTTGCACTCAACTGAATCTTCGTCATAGGTGTTACATTTACTGTACTTTTATCTAAATCGTTATATTTAATCGAAGCTGTGCCGTGGCTTTTATCATCAACGGTAACAGTAATAGTAGCAGGTGGGTCCCAATAACCTGTTGTAGCAGAAGTAACAACAAAAAGCGTTGAATTGCCTCTGTTAGGAGCAGGAATTTCATATTTTGTACCGTTATTTGTAAAAGAAAAAGTCATGTCGTCTGCCTTTTCCTTTGCAATATAACCGACCCATTTTTTAATGTCAGCAGTAAATGGCATTCTAACTTTACTGTTAGTGTCACCTTGATTCGGAACCATATATACACTTAAATCATTGTCTGTATCAGGGAGCACATCTGCGGCTTGGCTTGAAACACTGATTTCAACCACTTCGCCCCATGTACCGTATCCGACATTACTGTTATGATCGCCATAGGCAGTATAGGACTTACTTTCGCCTGAGTTGAGCGACTTCATATTAGTAGTCCAAGTAACACCTTCCGAGGTGAACTTAACTATTGTATCGCCAGCGACGGGTTTATAAGCACAGGAATATGTATGCGACTTCGCATCAAACTTCATCGTTACAGGTTCTTCGCTACCCTGCTGAAATGTTACACCCTTTGTCCAATTTTTTGTAGTTTTATTAACGGTACGGTCAACAAAATACACTTTATTGCCTTTTTTGTTCTGAGTTACAATATTAACATTAGTTATTGAAACAGTTTTACCGGCATATTCAGTAGTCGCCTTATCATCCTGAAGCCACACTTTAATATTTATTGTTTTACTGCTTCCTTTATCAACACTAAACAACTCGGTTGGTACAATATCGGAATTAACAAGAAAATCGCTAAAAGCATAAACCTTCTCAGAGGCTTTATCACCATTTACTTTACTGACAACATTTTCAGTACTTGCCTCAGAACCGCATACAACCGTTTTCTGAGTATCGGTATCGGTAATTGCCATTCTTACAAGGTTTCCTGAAACATCTTCATCACCTATAGTTATCTTAGGTACTTTATCAAGATAAAACTCTGCATGATCCGCGTTAAAGGTTTTATCAACCTTCACATTAAATGAAAAGTCAATATAATTAACATTCTTATCATTTACATCCGCACATCTGTATGACTTAGCATCGAATTCAGAAGCACCTGATTTCTTTATCGGGAAAAATATATTTTCACCGTCAGCACTTGAAGCCGAAGCAAGATGCACTCCACCCGCAGCACGGAAATATTTAGTCAAGTCAATGGGTATGCCTAAATAACCATTATCACTGCCAATATCGGCATTAGTATAAACATAGTTATCGATTTTTGCGCCCTCAGCTTTAATTGTGATTGTTGAAATAGTTTCAACCCAAGCCGAAACGGACACAACCGATATGGCAAGTACTTCAACAAGTGCCACCATAGTGAGTATAAAACCTTTTCTTGTTTTTTTATTCTTGCCAAATGTAAGTCTGTTTTTCAAATACTCCCTTAAAAGAGCAAGTCTTTCTCTCATCGTGACACCTCCTTAATGTGTTAATCAATTACCAATTTCCTGCTTTTATGATTTTGCCAGACCCTTCATTTACCAAATCATAGGATATGATATATTCGTTAGAACCCGCACTCTCAGTAAATGTATGCTGAATTTTTTCAGGCACTTCATAATTCCTTATTATTGTATTATCTTTTGCAGGATCATACAAATCAAATCGTACAAGCTTCGAACCGCTTTTGACGCTTGTCTTTGACAGCACGCACTTATCTCCGCCACCCTGCGGTTTCATTTCATAAGCGGTTTCTGTACCGTTTGAATCTTTAAATACGGCTTTTAGTACCAAAACATTCTGACTAAGCAGATTTCTCAGACCTCCGCCGCCGTTATACGAATTATAATCATTTAACCATACATTGTTATAAATTTGAATATCCGCTCTCGCGTAGGTTTCTCCGGTTGTCGGCAGTTGTTCGGTTGTAGTCGGTTCAACACTGCCGCCGGAACTGTTGGGATACTTTGTACCCCAATATCCGATACAGGGGGCAACATTTTCAGCAACAGTAGTGGTACTGCCGTAACCGTTACCGTGTACGGCATAATAGGTATTTTCTTTATTTCCGGTTGCAGTTCCGTTATCTGTGCGGTATGTCTGAAGACCGTTATCATTTATTTGATGTGACCATTTATTTGCATTTTTACCCTTGTCATCATCTTTACGCGCATCAATCCATGTATTTACTTTAGCTGTTGTATGCCATACATTATATATTCTGCCTACCTCAACCTCATTTTGTCCGTCAAGCTTAATTTTCTCTTTTACTTTACTATATCGCATAAAAGATATGTTTGTTATTTTATCCTTTGGCAGATAAGCTATCCATTCAATAGGTTGTGGTTTTCCCTCAGCATTAACCTTAGTCTTTGACGCACTCATTACTACTGACTTTGGATTTTCAAAGTTTTCGTCATAATAGGTCATAACAAGGAAACATCCGGCATCGCCAACCCACCTGAGTTCCGTATTTTCGTCTTTGTCAGTATCACCTTTTGTTTTATCTACAAAAGTAACATATTCCATATCTTTCCAGTTACTTTCAAGTTCAACTGTAATTGACACATTCTGACCCTCGTAAGCGTCACAGTTCTCTCCGGTTGCCTCAAGCCACGCAACCATTGTTATGTTTTGGGATTTAAGACCGTCAAGAGTAAAAAGAGGAGCACCTGTGCCGAAATAGTAGTCTGAAAATGACCTGCCCTTTGCTTTTGCGGTTGTCGCCGAGCCGAGCGAATTAACAGAACTTACTGCCTGACATTCGTCAGCGTAGTTGTCGATAATTGCAGTAGGGTCAATAAGGGTTGAAGCTTCTGCACTGTTTCTGATGAATGCAATCCTTATTGGGCAAGGATTCTGATATGCCAGATATGACGATGGTCTATTGCCGTCAACAGTAATATGTGTTGCACCGTCATACACTTCATCTTTCTTTGTCTTCCTATTATATACCTGAACTTTGTAATTTTTTACATATACTTCAACCTTACCGCCTGTTTGACCTGTAAGGGTAAAATCGCTGTATATGTATCCGTTATTTTTATCTCCTACTGTGCCTTCACGAAATTTCATTTCGCTCGTGTCAACGCTTTTTCCTTCATCGCCGTATCCGCGATCTACAGGGAAAAACATATTACGACCGTCAACACTTGACGCTTCTTTCAGCATTGCATTTTGTACGGTGATTGTATTTCTGATTTCCTCACCCTTATTAACTCTCATTCCGGCAGCAGAATCAAGAGTAAAGGGGTCTGAATCAATAGTTGCCGTATCTCTTATTGTGAACCACGAAAAGGTAGATACTGCGAAAATACTTAAAACAAGAAAAAGAGCAACATATGAAGTCGTGACCTTTTTTGTGTTATTCAGTCTTGAGTCAACTAAACCGTTGAGATAGTTGCAAAACTTATCTTTCAACTTCATCAAAAGTTCCCCTTTCCTACCTTAAATAAAATCAACTTTTTTTGTCAATACAAGATTAACCTTAAAATTTCCGTTTACAAGAGCAAGTCTTGCCTCTGGGTCTTCGCCCTCAATCCACATATTACAGGTTACCATAGCACCGTAGTATTGATCGGTATCTGAGGACTTTGTAAGTTTTGCAATTTCTTTGTTTTCACCAAACTCATAGGTGAATTTTCCGTCAGCAAAACCTTTATTATTCACAACAAACGCATTATCGCCAGTAGTACTACTGACTGTTTTCTTTTCTTTTTGTTGGTTATAGTATACATGACTGTACGAATCTCCGCTTTCCACATTGTCTGACAAAGTGTAATCGTCACCATTCTGCTCCAACAAGATATTCGGAGCCGGCAACCACAGGAGCTTTTTTGAAGGAGTAGTCGGCTTATAGTCAACAACCGAGAATCTTACTGCACCAACTACGGAATCTCTTGAAAAATTACCGTACTTGCTTTTATTTATAATGCCCGTACCGTCCGAAGTTTTGAGTTGAGGAGCAACCGGTTTTATTGTTGATTTTTGGCCTATTGATATATTATACTGCGATTTTGAACGAATGTAAAGGTCAAATGACAAATAATGCTGATTTGCATCAGCTGGACTCCAAGCTGTAGTTGTGTCAACTTGAGCTTTACCGCCTGTTTGAATCAAAGCCGGTTTGCTAAAATATGTGCCGTCACCGGTTATTTCGGTCAACTGAAGTTTCTCAAGAAATGGGTAATTAGTTTTATCAAGCTTAATATTACCCGTTGTATATTCTGTGTCTTTAGGAGCCGGATCGTTATGCTTAACAACAGCAATTTCAATACCGTCAGGTGCCTGACACTCAACATTTATACCGTCGGCTTCGGCTGAACTCTTATCCGTAAACCACGCCTGAATGCCGCAAAAGCCGGCAAGTGCAACAGTGAACAGAACTATTAAATTTTTAGCAATCATTCTGCCCGTTTTTCTGTTGGGCGCAGTAGAGTTTTTCATTTTTGCCCCTTATTCTTTACCAAAGTAAACTGAAACAAATCCGTTTGCTTTCAGAGTTTTGTTATGGAAAACAGTTGTTTTTCTTTTGGTTGCATCTCTTACAATGTTTTCAAAATTCATCACAAACGGTCTGTCAACACCGGAGAATGTAATTACAATCGGCAGATTGCTCATACCTTTCAGCATTGAACACAAATCGTTAAATGCAACAGTAAGATCTGCCTGCTTTTTATAAACATTATATACGCTTGCGCCGCTCTGTGAAAAGCCTGCAAGCACAACACCCTTTTTACTTCTGCATATGCAAAGAGATCTTACGCTTTTCTGTGCGTTTATAAGCTCGTCTGCGATTGAAAGCTTGCCGAATTTTGCAAGCTCTTCGGCATATTTTGAAACAACTGCAACACTGCCGAAGCCGTAGTCACGAACGAACAAATCGCCTGTATCCTTGACAGATTTAATTTCATCCTTAGCAAGGCTGATTTTTTCGCTTGCTTTCTTTTCGGCTTTGCGAATTTCAGCCTGAGCCTCTTTTTTAACCTCGGCAACCTTGGCTTTCATACGCTTTTCACAAGCTTTTTCTGCAAGCTCAACCTTTTTGTCAACCGACTTATAAGCCTTTTTAAGCTCAGAAGCGTGAGCGGCATTGCTTGCGGCTGATGATTTAAGGTTGGCTTCCTTAATTTCAACAAGTTCCTTCTTGTGAGTTTCTTCTTTATCTGCAAGCTCTTTAAGATGCTTTTGCTCGGTTTCATTTGCCCTTGCGGCAAAATCCGCATTAAGCTTAGCAACATAATCATTATGTTCAGCCTCAGCATCGTTGAATTTATGGTTAAGCGATTCAACCTCTGCCAAATGAGCGTCGTTCATCTGCTGTTTTTCTTCAGCAAAATCGGCATTCATTTTATTGACAGTGTCCCTGTGCTGAACACGCTCATTCTGAAGTGTTTCCGTAAGATTTTCATTTTTCTCGGTTAGGTCGGTAATCCTGCGGTTATCCTCTTCAATCTGCGCATGGCACTTTTCAAGGCTCTGTGTAAGAGCGGCAATCTTTGCAAGCTGCTCGGCAACCTGAGTTTCAAGCTCTGCAATATGAGCCTTCTGCTCGGCGATAACAGTTTCCTGCTCTTTCACCTTTGTCTGCAAACGAGCATTCTCCTGCACAAGCACGAGAATTCTGTCATTTAATTCTACTATTTTTTTATTGAGTGTGTCAATAGTCTGATTGAGTTCATCAATCGTTTTATTCAACTCTTCAATAGTATCTTTTAACTGCTGATTTTCTTCCTCAAGCTCGGCAATCCTCTTTTCTGCCTCCATCAACTTGAGTTTTGTCTGCTGAAGCTCTTTCTTAACCTCTTCAAGTTGGTCTTCAAGAGCAGAAACCCTGCCCTTAAGGGTGAGAATCTGCTGTTCTTTCTGATCAATTATAACCTTTAAATTCTTAATTTCATTCGTGAGGTCAAGAATTTTCTTTTCGCGCTCACGGATTTCACGAAGGCGGATTTCCATCTCCTCTTTACGAACAGCATCAAGCTGTGCCTTCATAACCGCCTCGCGGGTCTTCTGCGGCTTTGATTCTTCCTCGGCAATTCGTGCATTTTCAGCGTCGTACTGTTCCTTAAGGATTGAACGAAGTGCCGGGTTTGTAGCAATAGACATCATAAAATGCTGGAATCCCATCGCAAAGTAAACATCCTGCTGAACAGTATCTGTCATTTTGCCGTTGTATTCCTCGCTTACAACCTCAAAGCCTTTACGCTTGTAGCTGTCGAGAAAGTTCCACAGCTCAACCACTTTTTTAAAGTTGGGGTTCTTTTTGAGAAGGTTGGTCTGCGTGAGCGGAGGACGAACCTCAGGCTCTTTTGAGATTTCCTTAATCAACTGAGTGTTTAAAAACTCATTAAGGGTTGTTCTGATTCTTCTGATTCGGTCAAAGTCCGAAAGCTGAGAAACATCAAGAACATCAAGGTCATCTGCAAGAGTTTCGTGAGATTCATTTATATAGTTAAGATTAAAATCTACTTTTTTCTCATTAAAATCAATGTGGCGAACCATAGAAATTTTATTATAGCTGTCGTTCGGCACATCTTTCATTTTTGAATATTTATCGTCAACAAAATGAAGCGCTTTGCGAATCAGCGTCATAAGCACACGGTTTTCATAAATAGCAAAGCTTTCCTCACGCTCAATTGTGAGGATTTTGTTAGGCGTTACCATATCACCCTCAACCTTGGCAATAAAGTTAGTGTGCTGCGAAAGGTGCTTAACCGACTCGGGGCCAATCTTTTTTGCAAGCTCAACTCTAACAACATTGTCAACCTGCTTAATAAAGCGGCGCTGTTCGTCTATTGCTTTCTGAATGTACGGAAGTGTTTCCTCAATGGCAACAACCCATTCCATATCAATTACCTTTTCGTTGGTCTTACCGTCGAGCTTATCCTCGCCCTTATCGCCGTCCTTAAGGCCTTCTGTTATGTAATTGTAAGTAAAATCATTTTTCAGAATGTCCTGCATATACATATATGCTCTGAAATATTTACCAAAATCAGCCATTGATTTTTCTCCAATCAGATAGTTTTACCGTTTATAAAAGGCGCAAAGTCCTTTCACCAAGCAAAGGGCGAACAGAGTTCGCCCTGAATTGCTAAAATTATACAAGCTTCTTGAGCATACGGAGATAATCCTTGCTCTCAGTCATATTTTCTTCGCCGAAAAGCTCGTCAATATACGCACAAAGGCCATCTATTTCATCACGAATGTATGAAAGATTGAGTGACTCAAATTTTCTAAATACCTTGCGGGCAAGAACATAGTCAAGACCGTCAAGCTCTGTACCGCCTGTTCCGACATAAGCAGGAACAAAGTCACGAAGCTGCTTTACAATACGGTTACCAAAAGCTATGCGGAAATGCTCAATAACATAATCATCCAGAAGGGCAATCTTTTTGAGGTTCTCTTCCGAAACAACAAATTGAACCTTAGCGGCATTGAGGATGTACTCAAAATGTTTGTATGAAATGTATACAGAGTCTGTGGGAGGTGCGTCAAAAGCAACACCCTTTGTGTCGATGTTAATCGGCATAGCACGGTCATAAACCTTATCTGTGATAGCAAATGTCGAGTCATCGTTATTCGCAGTACCGATGTACCACATATTCGGCGGAATTTTGAGCTGACCGTTCACGATATGCTTCGGGTCAGACGGCCAAGAGTTCGGGATGATATCAACAACCCACTCATCTCTTGACGGCATTTCAAGAATTGAAAGCATCTCGGCAAAGTAATACTCAACTCGAGCGATATTCATCTCATCGAGGATTACCGCATAGATGTTTTCGTTATACGATGCCTCATACATTGCACGGAGAAGCTCGGTTTCGTTAAACTTCTTTGTAAATTCGTTGAAGTAACCGAAAAGCTCTGTTCTGTCGCGCCATGACGGCTGAACGGAAGCAACGATTGAAGGATTGTTTACAAACTTACCAAAGGCGTAAGCAAGTGAAGTTTTACCTGTACCTGAAATACCCTGAAGGATAATAAGTCTGGTAGATGCAAACGCAGCAACAAAAAGTCTGATAAGCTTAATATCGTAGTAAAGACCAAGCTGTGAACAAGCAAAGAGTCTGAAACGCTCACAGAACTCGGGAAGTGTGATATCGTTGTCATAAACCGGCGGAACATAATCTGCCCAAAGCTGGTCGATTTCCGTAAGTTTGTAGAAACGGCTTTCGCCTGTGTCCTCTTCTTCGCCGTTGTTGAGCGACTCGATTTCTTCGCCTGTAAGCTCTGAAATCTCGTTGGGGTTAAGACCAATCTGTGAAACCTTCATAGAGAGAATCTTATCCTTTTCAAGGTTGAGTCTCATAACCTCTTTGTTGAGTGCCTGAACCTCTTTAACAAGAGAATCTGTATCTTTTCTTCTTCTGTGCGAACGAATAAACTTTTTTACAGCGACGACAATAAGCCATACGCAAAGTGCAAGCACAGCAACCAGAAGCACAATGGCAATAATCGCAATTACCCATGCGAGGCCGCCAAGCTCCGTGGTATAGGCATTAATAATGTTTACATAAGCGGAAAAATCAAAGGCATTGCCTACTCCGCCAAATAACCCGGTGATTATTGACCATAATGAGCCAAAAAACTGACCGAGAAATTCAAAAAGAAATTTAAATACTGTATCCACGGTACTTCGTCTCCTTAAAAAAATCTACTCTCTTCTTTTGTGTAAGAACACATTTCTAAATTCCTATCTGAAATCTGTTTTAAAGGACAGCTCTTCAAGGCGGGCGGCCGATGACCGCCCCTACAGGGGAATTTAAACTGTGAACGGCTTATATCCGCATAAAGATACTACCATTCGCAATAATATTTATCCATAGTCCATTTCTGTGGATTATTGTCGATATAATTCCAAATTTTTACATAATCATCTTTGTTCCTGATAATATGGTCATAAAACGACTTCTGCCATACGGAACAGCCTACAGCCTTTGTTACAGCTCCTTTTAACTGATTCACGATTTGCGAAACAGTAGGGGCGGTCATTGGCCGCCCGCCTTCATCAGACTTTCTGCCCGATAAAAACAAGATAAGGTGAATATGGTTAGGCATAACGATATGCTTATCCAATTCAACAAGATGATTATACGATTCCTCAATATGACAAATTGCATTTTCGACAATTTGCCCTATATCGGAAAGCAGAACCATGTCTTTTTCATCACAATTGATTTTTACACAGTTCTTATTCACATTTCCAAATAAGCATTTTCTGTCTTTGGCACAAACAGTTATAAAATATCCGCCGCCGTCAGAATAATCATAATTTTCAAGTCTTATGTTTTTCCTTATCGGAAGTTTTCGTTTCATAAGATATTTCTCCTATCTGAAATCTGTCTTAAAGGACAGCTCTTCAAGGCGGGCGGCCGATGACCGCCCCTACAGTATGTAACTGTATTTCTTTCTCAGCTTTGATACTGAGAAAGAAATATACCGTTACGATAAACGCTATTAGTGCGTTAGGGACAAATTTGCCATAACTTAATCGGAATTATCAGCGGAATTATTACCGTCAGCAGGTGTTTGTACCTCGGGCTCATTTTCCGCCTTGTCCTGATTTTCTCCGACGGAGGCAAGATATTCCTCAATAGCTCTCTTTTTCTGTTCTTCAGTAAGCTCTGCGGAATCAACCGCAAGCTGTGCCTCTTCGAGAGTTTTTTCCTTATTGTAGGCAAGCAGGTTGAGAACAACTCGGATTGCTTCATAAACAAAGAAAATAATCATCGGAAGCAGAACGCAGAGGAAAAATCCAAGCTGAGTTCTGATAAAGCTTAAAAAGTTACCCACGCCGCCAATCTTCGTACCTGTGTACTTGGCAACAATAGTTGAAGAGGTTTGAAGATCCTTATCGGGCTCGGGGTTGGTTTTCTTATTGTCACCCTGTGTTCTGTAGTAGGTAATGTTGTCATCCTTAACAACCTCAACAATTCGGTGCGTATTGAGTTCGGATTTACCGTTGACTGTGATTGGGAATGTAACAATGTCACCTTTCTGATATTCATATGAAGGGTCATTTGTAACATCACTGAAAATTAAATCACCAACGTTAATTGTGTCCTCCATTGAATCAGTCTGAACGCTGAGGGGTGCAACACCGAAAATATTGGGGACCCCTGATGATTTGGAAGTTAGTGACAATGTAACGATTAAAATCGAAACTGCCAGAATCAAAACTACAATAATGTCAATTATTATGTTTACTATTCTTTTTACAACTTTTTTCATAAGGGGTCTCCATTACATTTAGATTTTTGCGAAATTAATTAGCAGATTACTAATTAGTTACCAGCTTACTGTTCAACTGTGTCACCAGTTACTGTGAATGTGATTTGAGGAATTGTTGCACCTGCATTGCCATCCTTACAATCTACATCCTGACCCTCGAACCATACATAAAGGTTGTAGTATACTACATTCTTTTCGCCATCTTTAAGTTCAGCGTCCTTACCTTTCAATGTACCAACATTTACAGATGTTTCGCTGTTTGGCTGAACCTTGATTGACTTATCAGTATCAACTTTAGTACCTGTTAATGCCTGGTAACCCTCAGTATCTTTTGCACCATAAATGTTCTTTAATGTAGGAATCTCACCAGCTGTTGTTGCAAAGAAGTCTGCACCAGTTGGATCGATAATTTTGTCTGTGTTTTCATCGCTATCTGTAACAGGAACCAAAGCAATTCTGTAATAACCAGTTCTTGTTGCAGCATTAGTATCAGTACCTAAAGAGAAGTTAATTTTAACATTGTCTACATCAGCTTCACCGTTATTCTTAACATTGAGCTGATTAACAAAGTAATAACCGTCCTTGTTGTCAATCTTTGTTGCTACTGTACCAGCCTTTGCAGCATAAGAACCCTTTACTTCAGCTGTTGTTGTATACCAGTTCTTACCATCAGCAGATGATACAGGAAGCAATGTCTGAGCACCTGTGTTATGACCCTCAGCATCGTAACCAAAGTTATACTTTACCTGTGTACCCCATGCCTTATCAAGTTTTGAGATAACAAGTTCAGAAGATTTGATTGTCTTAACATTGATGCCATTAGCTGTTGCTGTTGTGCTTTGTGTGAACCAAGCGAATGTTGCTGTACCAAGTGCGAGCATTGCTACGAGGAGCATTGCTACGGAAGAGATTAATAATCTCTTTCTTGATGTTGTTTTCATAGAGAAATTCCTCCTAAATAAAATAATTTTTTGTCCCTAAAACACCATAGGGATTTTTTGCTATATCAGTGCCGAGGCACATAATACCAAGTTTATGTAATACTGTACCGAAAATTACGGTTTTGCTGTGGACTCTTCATCGTCACGAACCGAGAACAGCATTCTCATTCTGACATGACCGTTACGGATATCGTCGATACATTCGGGATCGTTACCCTCAATCCAAATTACGATTGTGTATTTATCAATATCGCCAACCTTGAATTTTTCGGTTGATGTTTTATAAACTTCCTTATCGCTTACAAACTTTGTGCAATCGGTTTCGGCTTTGCTTCTGTCTTTGTACTGACCTTTGCCGTAAATTGAGCTCTTGCCGTTTTTGTAAATCATAACTCGGGTTGCTTCATCTGCCGACTTAGCCGCACCTGTGATTTCAAGCACAGCATCATAGTCAAGCTCAACCTCTCCGTTATTTTTACAATAGAATGTATAAGCAACATAGTTTTTGCCGTTGTGCGCACCGTCCTTGCTTGTGTCAAGATCAACAGGAAGCCATGAATATGTAATGTTTGTAACATCCTTAACCTGCTCCGCAGTAAGTGAAGCACACTGAGTTTTGAAGTCAGCGTCTTCGCTGAGCACGATACCTTTTTTTACGGCAGGAGAATCAATGCTGATAATCAAGTCGCCCCATTGCGTTACAAGCGTTGAAACAATGAACAAAATAAGAAGAATGATTATGCAGACCGAAAGGATAATACTCAAAAGCCGTCTGCGCTTTTTGTATTTTACAATCTCGATTGAATCATTTTTCACATGAAAATGTTCAATCTCGGCATCTGCCATTTTCTTATCATTTAAGCGACTTAACTCCTCGGGAGTAATCGGTTGTTCAATTTTTGGTTTCTTTTTTCCGAACAAGTTTTTCTCTCCCCTCAAAGTTGTATCCGTTTAATTGTCGGATTGTGCGTATTTCATTAACCCATAATTTTTCTCCTGTCTGAAATCTGCGTTGAATGACAGCTTCTCCAGGGCGGGCGGCCGATGACCGCCCCTACGGGATCTTGTTTAATTATGATATTGGTTTATTGTCCTTATCGCATCCGACAAAGCCAAGCTGTACAGAAAGCTGTGCATCCTGAACATCGTCATCACACTCGGGGTCGTTACCCTCAATCCAAAGACGAACTGTTACCTTAACAGGTTCGAGCTGATTAAGATGGAAAAGTCTTGTGTTGTTTGAGTAAACCATTGAACCTGACGGCAAATCAAAGGTTGTCTGTCCGTTTACGGGAGTGCTTCTGTTCGGCTCATAAATTGTTGTGCCGTTGCCTGTTCCCTCGGCTGTGAAATCAACTCTTGTACAATTTACTACATCAGCCTTTGCACCGGTTGATTCTGTCGATACCTTTGTACCGTCATCAGCGCCTGCTTTTGTGCTTTCGGTTGTGAGGTGAACCCACATTTCCTCGGTTGCGATGAAGTAACATTCAAACTCAAGGTAGCTGTGCTTGTTAGGCTCTCTGACTGTACCTCTCTGGTTGGTAAACTCCGTACCCTCTCTTGTTGTAACAGGATCAAGCACCGTGTCCTCAAGGCTTGAACCGTGCTTTTTAAGGTAATCGTCAATCATCTCGTTCGTGATTACCTTGCCGTATTTTTCAAGGTCTTTGCCGTGGTTTTCCATACTTACTTTAAGTTGTGCAGCAAGGCTGATATTGAGGTCAAGCTTGTCAACGCCCGCAAAAGTGTTTACCGAGAACCACGCAACCGTTGCTGTTGTCATTGAAAGAAGGGTTATGATTGCAACAAATACAATCAGCCTTTTTCTCTTTTTAAATGGAACTTTGTCGCTGACCATCTTATCAATAATCCTGTTAAAAAGTCCCATAAAAACCCTCTCCTCATAAAAATAATGTGCTAAAATGACGCACCGCTGTACAAAATATAATAATATTCTATACCTTCAACGCACATTTTGCAATATTTATTTGTCCTCTGTCATTTTTTTTGGATGAATTCACAAGATTTTCACATTACATTTGTGCATTCCTCTAAACTTTTCTTTTTCGATTATATTTTAACGGACTTAATCCGCTTGTCTTTTATTCATATTCTAACCTTTAAAATGATATAAAAAAACAAAAAATCCCCTTTAATTAAGGGGATTTTAGGTTTACAATAATAATAATCGACATTTAATAGATTTTGAGGCAAAAGTTACAACCGTGTAACTTATTTTGTTATATTGCTGTTTTAAATTATTTAATTTTGTTTTCTCACTATTTTGTACTCATCATAAAGCTGAAAGTAATGACAGGTGTCTGTGCTTTGGGTTAAAAACCTTGCCATTTCATCCTCATCAAGGTTGATGCTGCAATAATCGCCGAATTCGTCATCGCTCAC
>ERZ791830.1321-NODE-1321-length-16127-cov-2.981458_pt1 | contig 16127 bp, 19 predicted proteins | sample MGYA00509945_ERZ791830 | MGnify/ENA primary metagenome ERZ791830 (study PRJEB30046, sample SAMN00792021) | human gut metagenome | study: EMG produced TPA metagenomics assembly of the A metagenome-wide association study of gut microbiota in type 2...
TTTAAATCTTCTTTAACATCACGATATAAAAAATCATCCCATATAATATCATAGTTATTAAATTCCAACAATTCTCTACTAAGAATTTTTTTTAACCTAGTATCAATTTCATATAAAAGTACAAAATCAGCCTTCTTAAGTAATTTTTTAGTTAAATTACCACTACCAGGTCCAATCTCAATAACCATATTATTTTCTTTATAATCAATAGCATTAGCAATATTATCAACTATATTATCATCTATTAAAAAATTTTGCCCTAAACTTTTTCTAAAATCAAAATTATAAATCATTAATATATAACAATAACAAAAATTTCAGTCAGTATTAAAAATACTGAAATTAATGTTAATCCCAATCCAATTTTACCAATATTACTTTTTTTATCAACTAGAGCAAAAATTAAAGAAATAATCGTAAAGAACATAGTAGTACTAACAAAACCTAATCCATATATAATTCTTTCATAAGCTTTAGTATACATACCAACCTCACTTATATCATAAAAAAACAAGGAAAAAGACAAAATAAAAGATATAATACTAAAAACCAAAGTAACAACATTAAAAAGTTTTATATTATTTTTTTTACTTTTTACTTTATTTTCACGTTTTTTTAATATAACTCCACAATTTAAACAAACATAAGCATCTTCATCAACCTTATTACCACAATTTGAACAATACATAAAAATTCCTCCTACTAGATAATTTTACCACATAAAAAAAATAGAATCAATAACTATGATTCTATTTATGATAAGTTTCATTATTTAATATTTTACATGATCTATAAATCTGTTCTAACAATACAACCCTAAATAACTGATGTGGAAAAGTAAATTTAGAAAATGATAATTTATAATTACTTATTTCTTTTATACTTTTATCTAAACCATCAGAACCTCCAACAATAAATATAATATTAGGATTAGTAATAAATATTTTATCTATTTTATTAGCAAGTTCTATAGAAGTAAGCATATTACCTTCAATCTCTAAAGTAATAACATAATCATTACTCTTAATATGTTGCTTAATTTTAATAGCTTCTTCTTTCATATTAGAGTCATTCACTTCAATAATATCTATTTTATAATACTTAGAAATCCTCTTTTCATAATCAGAAATAGCATCTCTTAAATACTTTTCTTTAACTTTTCCAACACAAATAATCTTAATCATAACTTAACAAGCTCCGTCTCTTTATTTTGTTTAGCAATAATAATATTATCAACATGAGTGTCACTATCATTAAGTCTTTCAATAAGTGTATTATAAGCAAGCTCCTCAGTATTATTATCTTCAGATAAGTGAGCAAGAATAATACATTTAGTATTATTCCCTATAAAAGAAGACAAATATTTAGCCGAATCATAATTAGATAAATGACCTTTATCAGATAATATTCTTTGTCTTAAGTTAAACGGATAACTACCATTATTAAGCATTTCAATATCATGATTAGACTCCATAACATAAACATTTCTATTACTTAAAATATCAAAATACTTCTTATTAATATATCCAGTATCAGTAATATAAACAATAGAGTCATCACCACTTATGATTATATAACCTCTAGAATCAGGAGCATCATGAGAAGTCTTAATAGCAATAATATGCATATCTCCAATATCAAATTCATTTTCTAAAAATACATAATTATTTAAATAATCTAAACTCTTTAACATAACATCTGTAATATAAACAGGAATATTATATTTATTTTCAAACACCTTAAGGCCCTTAACATGGTCAACATGAGTATGAGTAATTAGTACTGCATTTATTTCTTCAGGCTCAACGCCAATATCCTCTAATTTTTCCTTTACATATTTAGCACTATTACCAATATCAATAAGTATTTTTACCCTTTCAGATTCTATATAAGTAGTATTTCCTTTACTACCAGAAGACAAAACACAAATTTTCATCAATATAAATTTAGAGGATTAATAGGAGTTCCATTAGAGCTACCAACCATAACTCCAAAATGTAAATGTGTACCGCCATAAGGATTATAAGAACTAGGTGTAGGTACAACATATCCTGTATTTCCCATAGTTGCAATTTTTTGTCCTCTAGCAACCGTTTGACCAACACTAACATTAATCTCCCTTAAATGCATATAAATAGTATAATAACCTCCTGCATTATGATTAACTATAATATAATTACCTCTTCCACCATTACATCTAGTATAACCTGGTGAACAACCACCAACAGCTTTAACAACCACACCATTATTAGCAGCATATATTGAAGAACCATAACCAACATATATATCTAAGGCATCATGGAAAGAACCCCAACGATATTCAAAATAAGTAGTAATAGTATAAGGTTTGTCAGTTGGCCATGCCCAATAACTTAAATCAGCAACATTAGGAGCATATTTTTGACCCTTAACAATAATCCTATTAATAGCAGGTTTAATTTCCGTAGAGCTAGCAACTGTACCAGAAACCAATTGACCATTAATATACTGACTCTTTCTTGTAACTTTATATAAGCCATTTTCACCATCTCTAATAACTTCTTGATAACCAACATATTGACTAGAATCATATTGAATTTCCGTATCATAATCACGTTCTTCTTCTCCAACACTATGTACATCTACAACAACAGATACTATAGGATCAATTAGTCCAACATTTACTTTTTGATTTTCATAAAGTAAATTATTAGCACTTGTAAAACTTGGATTAGCAATCAAAAATTCCTGAACATTAAGCTTATGACTACTAGCAATTGATTCAATACTATCCTCTGCTTTAACAGTATAAGTTTCCTGTTCATCAAGTGTTCCATATAATAAGTACTTACTAAGTTCATCACTATCAACATATATTTTTTGATCAGTAGGAATTAAAGCTTCTTTATAAGTAATTTCATCATCAACATCGATATTTTCTATCATACTACCTGAATCTTTAACCTCTTCTTGTGTACCAGCTAAAAACTTCTCATATTGATCTTTATCAACAAAAGCTTTAATAGTATTTTCCAAAGCATCATCAAAAACTTCCTTAGATAATACATAAATATTAGTTGTCTTAGTTTCGTTTTCTTCTGAATCTTCACTCTTTACTTTACTAACAATTTTAATTTCATAACCCTTAACAGTAAATTTCTTATTATCAATAATTTTATTATATATCTGTTCATCACTATTAACAGAAGTATCATAAGTAAAATTCTTTTTTATTTCAACTCCTTTAGGAGTATATATAGTATCAACATTGTACTTATTTTTTAATTCTTCTTCTTTAACATTTATATAATCCTCAAAACTTTTCTTAGAAACAATATTACCAATACTTCTACCATCTAAGTAAACAGTATAAACAGTTTGTGGTTCAATAGTAACATTTTTAAAAAATACCAATAAAAATATCCCTAAAGAAATAACAATCAGAGAAACAATAACACCAAATCCCCATTTATTATTATTTACCACTACTATCACTCTCCCTCTTTATAGATAAAAATGTTGATGTCTTCTTCTTAAATAACAAATCAATAGTTTTAGTAGGACCATTTCTGTGTTTAAGAATAATAAGTTGAATAGGATTAGGAACCTCGTCACCAACAGGAACTTCAACATCAGGGGCATGAAGTGCCGCAACAATATCAGCATCTTGCTCAATAGAACCAGATTCTCTCAAATCACTAAGAACTGGTTTTTTGTCTTCTCTTTTTTCAACACTTCTTGATAACTGTGATAAAGCAATTACAGGAACTTCAAGTTCAAGTGCCATAGTTTTAAGTGCCCTAGATATTTCAGAAACTTCTTGCTGTCTAGAACCAGAATATCTAGAAGAAGAATCAATAAGCTGTAAATAGTCAATTATAACAAGACCTAAACCATCACCTTGCGTAGCGAGTCTTCTACATTTAGCCTTAATTTCAGCAGGAGTAACCCCTCCAGCATCATGAAAATAAATATTAGTATCAGCAAGTATACTAATTGCTTCATTAAATCTCTTCCAATCCTCATTTTCCAACTTACCAGTACTAAGTTTCTTATTATCAATTTGTCCAAGAGAACTAATCATTCTCATAATAAGTTGTTCAGCAGGCATCTCTAATGAAAATATTGCAATATTTTTTTTAGTACTCTTAGCAGCAGCTAAAGCCAAATTAAGAGCAAAAGCCGTTTTACCAACAGCAGGTCTAGCAGCAATAATAATTAACTGTGTTGGATGTAATCCTTCAGTCAAAGAATCAAGTTCACCAAAACCAGTAGTCAAACCATTAATCTTACCACCATTTTTAGATAAAAACTCTAAATCACTTTGAGCTTTACTAAGTACATCTTGTACTTTTCTAAATTCACTTGTTTTCCTAAATTTAGAAATATTAAGAATATCTTTCTCAGCTTCATCAATAGTATCAGCAGCATTAACTTCTGCATTAGTGGCCTTATTAACAATATCCGTAGCTACTTCAATCATTTTTCTTAAAGTATACTTTTCACTAACTAAATTAATATAATATTCAATATTAGCTCCAGTAGCAACAGAATTAACTACTTCATTCAGATATTCAACTCCACCTACTTCACCAATTTTGTTTATATTAATTAAATATGTTGTAACTGAAGTAATATCTACCGGAGTATCATTCAAATACAATGATTTAATAGCGTCAAATATCTTACCATGACTATCTAAATAAAATATATCTTTATCAGCCTCTTCACATCCTCTTTGAAGAGATTCTCTAGACCAAAACATTGAGCCAAGTAAACACTTCTCAGCTTCAATATTTTTAGGTAATTCTTTATTCATAACTCACCTACTTCTTTATAAGTTCAACCCTAACCTTAGCAATAACCCCTTTATATAATTGAACATCTACATAAAACGCTCCAAGTGAAGATAAACTTTCATTCATCATAATCATCTTTTTATTAACGTCATAACCAAGTACACTTAGTTTTTCACAAATTTGTTTACTAGATATAGAGCCAAATACTTTCCCATCATTTCCTGCTTTAACATCAAAAGAAAGTTTTTCAGATTCAATTTTCTTTTTAATTTTATTTGCTTCTTTTATATTTTTCTCTTCATTCTTCTTATTATTCTCTATTTCTACTTCTAATCTATCACCACTAGATTTAGTATATTTAACAGCATATCCATTCTTAATTAAATAATTAGTAGCATATCCATCACTAACTTCTTTAATTTCATTCTTTTTACCTTGTTTTTTTAAATCTTTAATAAAAATAACCTTCATAATGTATCCCACCTCTTACTTATCTATTATACAATATTTTTATAACAATGTCATTAAAAAAAGAAAAAATATAGCCATTACTGACTATATTATTATTTACAAAATGGAACAAATCCCATGAATCTTGCTCTTTTAACTTCTTGAGCAACATGTCTTTGATGTTTAGCACAAGTACCTGTAAATCTTCTAGGTAAAATTTTACCATTATCATTAATATATTTAGATATAATTGCTACATCTTTATAATTAACAGGTTTTCCTGCACACATATGACATATTTTTTTTCTTTTTTTACGAAATTCAGCCATGTTTATCCTCCTTTTTTAGAATGGTAAATCATTGTCACTAATTTCAATTGAATCTCCAAATGCTTCAAATGGATCCTTATCAACAGATACAGTTTCCATATTATTCATATTAGAAGAGCTTACACTATCTTCTCTAGGAGGTTCAGGTAAACTATTAAAATCATTACTACTAGTATTAGTACCTTTAGAATCTAAAAAACTAATATTATTAGCAAGAATCTCAGTAACATAAACTCTCTTACCATCTTTATCTTCATAATTTCTTGTTTGAATTCTTCCGTCTACTGCTATTTGATTACCTTTTTTTTGATATTTAACAAGATTTTCAGCCTGCTTATCCCAAACTACACAATTAATAAAATCAGCTTCTCTTTCACCATTTGCATTAGTAAAATTTCTATTTACTGCAATTGAAAACTGACAAACATTTCTACCAGTAGATGTAGCTCTAAGTTCAGGATCTTTAGTTAATCTTCCTATCAATAATGCTTTATTCATACTTATTCTCCTTATTTATCTAGGTTAATAACAAGATGTCTAACAACATTTTCATCAATTCTAGCTACTCTATCAAATTCTTTAACAGCAGCATCATCAGATGTTTCTATGTTGTATAAAAAGTAATAACCTGATTTAAATTTCTTAATTTCATAAGCAAATTCTTTTTGACCTAATTCTTTAGATAAAGTAATCTTAGCTTTGTGATCAGTTAAAATCTTCTCTAATGATTTAACAGTACCTTTAACAGTAGCTTCATCAACATCTGGTCTTACAATAAACATAATTTCATAATTTTTCATTATTACACCTCCTTTTGGACTAACGGCCTATTACTAGGCAAGGAGCTTTCGCTCACAAGTATTATAACAATTTTATCTTAATAAGTAAAGAACTTTTTACAAAAATTTAACTATTTACATAATATTATGACCTAATTTATAATTTTATCTCTTTCCACTATAAATTTCATACCAATCTTTTAATTTATTACCACCATCACTAGCCAATTTCTTTATAAAACTCCAACCAATCTTACAATTATTTTTTATATCACTAAATATATCTTTTGCTTTATTACAGCCTTCTTCATTATTAGAACAAATCTTAACAGATAAATCCAAATAACTACTAACTAATCTATCTTTAACATCAGTATATATCTTATTTCCGTTACTAGATATACTCTTCTTATATCCAGGAATATATTCTTCTATTTTACTATCTATCTTAAGAGCCAAAGCAATAACTTTTATTTTAGTATTATCACTAAGTTCACTAAAAGTATATCCCTTTATTTCTTTATCATAAAAAATAAAATCAACAATATCAATAAAATATTCTTTAGCTTTATCTTTAATACTAACCTTATTACTATTAATATCATTATAATTATTCTCAAAATACTGAATAACATCATTTTCATTTTTTATATCTACACTACTATCATTATTATCTTGTCTAGTTATAGTCTCATCTTCATCTTTATCATTAGACTTATTACTTACTTCATTATTGACAGTAGCTTTACTAGCGGATTTAATATTAACATCATTATTAGGCTTAAGTTCATTAATAGTTTCTTTTCCTTTACTAATACTAACAATAAATAAAATTAATAACAAAATAAAAATAATAGAAGTAACAACCAAAATAATAATATTCTTCTTTTTATCCATAAAACCACCACCAAAATAATAGCACTTTTTAAAATAAAAAGCAATATAATTGACAAATATAAAAAAATAAAGTATCATAATAATCACTTAAAAAGGAAGTGACTTTACATATGAAAGAAACAAAGTATATAACTATAGGGACTCCAATAATATCAAATGATATATTTCGTAATATACTAAGACCATTAGATAATTTTAGTCTTAAACCAACCGGAGGTCTTTGGGCATCAAAATTCAATTTACCATATGGAAAAATATGCCCGTGGTTTGATTACCTACTAGATGCTAGAGGAATAGCAAGATCAATATCAGAATATAGAGATTTAACAAAAGCTACTATTTTCACCCTAAAAGAAAATGCTAATATTTTAACAATAAATACTTCTAATCAAATACTTGAACTATCAAAAAAATATCCATCATATTATCAATCATTAAACTATATTTATGAAATAACCGAAAGAAATACGATTTTTGATTATGAAGTGCTATCAAAAGCATATGATGGAATATACATAAACTATGAAAATATATATCGAGAAATAAAATCTGAAGTATTTGATTCTTGGAGTATTGACACCCTACTTTTATTTAATTTAAACTGTATAAAAGAATATCAATCAACAAAAATTAATGTTAATTTTCATGAGCTTTATCCACTACCATATATAGATATGAAAAAAGATTTAAGTACTCCAAAATTAATATCAAATAGAAGTATAAATTACAATGAAATATATAACTATGTAGAGTCAATATTCAAAGAATTAACTAAAGATATTAAAGTACAATCATTTTCTAACTATGATGAATTTTTTGAAACAATAATATACTATGCCAATGAAGCTCTAAAAATAGCAACAATATCAAAAGAAAAAGAAATAAAATTAATACAAGAATCATTAAAAGAAAATAATCTAGAAATAGCAGAAAAAATAATTATAAGAAATATAGTACTAAATTATCTAAGCGAATATCTATATCAAGAACAAGATAAAATTATAACATTACCAAAAACTCCATCTAGTAAAAGAAAAATGTATAAAATATAATTGTACTAAAATAATATTAATGTTATAATTAAAAACGGAGTGATAACATATGAAAGAAGTAATTTTAGATACAATTATAGATTCATTAAAATTAATACCATTCTTATTAGTAGCCTTTCTAATAATAGAATTATTAGAGCATAAATTAAATAATAAAACAAAAAACATTATAACCAAATCAAAAAAAATAGGACCAATAATTGGTTCTCTACTAGGAGTAATACCACAATGTGGTTTCTCTGTAATGGCTACTAATCTATATATAACAAGAATAATAACACTAGGTACATTAATATCAATATATTTATCTACTAGTGATGAAATGTTAATAATAATGATATCCGAAAAAGTAGAAATATCATTAATACTAAAAATATTATTAATAAAAATATTCTTCGGTATAGTATATGGTTTAATAATAGATAAAATAATAAACAAAAAGAAAAAAGATAAAGAAACAAATTATGAATTATGTGATGAAGAACATTGTGATTGCAATCATAGTATATTATTATCAGCAATAAAACACACCTTGCATATAACACTATTTATATTTATCATAACACTAATAATAAATACTATATTCACCCTACTAGGAGACAATTATCTATCAAAAATATTATTAAATAACAGTATATTATCTCCATTCATAACTAGTCTAATAGGATTAATACCAAATTGTGCTGCTAGTGTAATATTAACAGAATTATATTTAAATAGCACCATATCATTAGGAGCCTTAATTGGAGGTCTCCTAACAAGTAGTGGTTCTTCCCTATTAGTATTAATTAAAAATAATAAAAACCAAAAAGAAAATCTATCAATTATCCTATTACTCTATGCATTAGGAGTCCTATCGGGAATAATAATAGAATTAATAAGTCTAATAAAGTAACATTAAGTTGTTACTTTTTTAAATTAAACTAAAAATGTAGTATCATCAATAAACTTATAATCAGTCTTATATTTAATATATCTAACTAATCTAAATAAACTATCATCTTTTCCTTTAGCTTCTAACATAATATCAATATCTCTATCATATTTCTTAAGTATTTCTATAAAATTAATAAAATCATCACCATTAATATATTCATTATGACTCCTATAATCTCTCTTATTTTTAGGAGAAGAAAAATGCATTTTAACTCTCCTATTACCCCAACTATTAAAAATATCTGCAAAAGAAAAATCACTTTTATTACATAAATGATGATGATAATCTAAAACAACAGGTATACTAGTAACTTTGGATATATTTAGAACATCATTAACATTAAAAACTTTATCATCATTTTCAATAGCAATACATTTTCTTAAATATATAGGTAATTTATTAAAATTATTAATAAACCTGCTAATAGAATTTTCCTTACCAAAAGCACTACTACCAACATGAAGTATTAATATTTTATCATTTACATTTAGCATATTCAAAAGATTATAATGATATTCAAGTATCTTAACAGAATTAGAAACAACATCACTCTTCACACTATTAAGCACACAAAACTGATCAGGATGAAAATCAACTCTCATTTTACTTTCACTAATTTTCTTACCTATAGTATCATAATAACTTTTGTATTTATTAGTATAGTCAAATTTAACATCATCTTTAGTAGCAAGAGGAATAATTTTTGAAGACATCCTATAAAAATGAATGTTATTCTTAATATTATAATCAATTATATTATTTAAAGATTTTAAGTTAGAAATAATAACTCTATCCAACTTATCAATATCTCCATCTTTTAAATATTCACTATAAGTATAAGGGCTAGAACTACTATCATTAATACAATTAGTAATACATGCATATCCAAGTCTAACCTTCATAAAATCACCATTATTAATATTAACAAAATAAAAATAATTAAACGAATAACTAAAACTATGTTATAATAATTGCATAGAAAGGAAATAATAATATGTCTGCAGCTAAAGTAAAAGAATATTTAAAAAAATATAACATGGATAATAGAATAATAACCGTACCAACAACTAGTGCTACTGTAAAAGAAGCAGCAGAAGCTCTTGGTACTGAAGAAGCTAGAATTGCTAAAACATTATCATTTAAATTAAAAGATAAATATATCGTTATTGTAACAAAAGGAGATGTTAAAATAGATAACGCTAAATATAGACATACCTTTGGAGAAAAGGCTCATATGGTAGCAGCAACAGAAGTAGAAGAAAAAATAGGCCATCCTGTAGGAGGAGTATGCCCCTTTGCATTAAATGAAGGTGTAGAAGTATATCTAGATGAATCACTAAAGAATTTTGAAACAGTATTCCCTGCTTGTGGAGCTACTAATAATGCTATAGAAATATCGATTGAAGAATTAGAAAAAGTAACTAACCGCACAGCATGGGTAGATGTAACAAAAGAAAAAGAAGACTAATATCAAGTACAACACTTGATATTTTTTATTACTATTAAAAAAATATTACAACCTATATCTTAAATGATATTTATAATGTATATGATTATAATTTCATTAATTTATTATGCAAAAATATGGTGCTATTATATAATGATATTGATGATTCAGAGATAGAGAATATGGATGATCCAGAAGAAGAGCAAGAAGTATATAGAGTGAAATCATCTATTAATTGTTTTAATGAAATATTAAGTAGTGGGAACTTAAAAAAATTTGATTCATTAGTAAATATTCTTATGGGTACTAATGATGATAAAAAAGACAAAATAAAACTAATGATTGATATTGCTCCAAATTTTAAAAATTATATATCATTGATAGATGATATTATTAAAAATGGTAAACTAAATTATAGAGAAAAATATGCCTTAATTGAATTATTAAAAAAGATGTAGGAAAACCGACATTTAAATTTACCAATTTCCTACATTTTATTTTACCATTTACATAACACACAAAAAAATCAACTATTACAAGTTGACTTAAATCTAACGTCACATTGGTGCGACGATTTTATCTTATGGAGCGATAACAAAGGTTATTCATAACTCTTAATAGCAAAAGTTGATAAACAACTAATCACTAAAATAATGATATCATAAATTTACATAAAAATAAATAATTTTGACCATAATTTGATAAAATTGATGAAATAGATGTTATAATAGTTATGAAAGGTAGGTGATTATATGACAACTGTTTATTTAGTGAGACATGCAGAACCATTTAAAATACATCGTGGAATTGAAGATGTTAATGAAAGTATTTTGTTTTCAAACATAAAAAGCCCATTATCCATTAATGGTGAACACTTTGCAGAAAAAATAAGTACGAATATTGAATTTGATAATCTTGATGTTGTTTGGTCTAGTAATTATGTTAGAACTATGTCAACTGCAAAATATTTTGCTTATAGAAACAATTTAAAAGTTAATGTTTCTGATAAACTAGGTGAAAGAATTCATGGAATTAATTCTTGGGATGAATTACCATCAGATTTTGAGGTTCATCAATTTAAGGATGAAAATTACAAGCTTCCTAATGGTGAAAGTCGAAAAGAAGTTAGTGAAAGATTATTAAATACTATAAGTTCTTTATTAACTAAGCATAAAAATGAAAGAATATTAATAGTTGGACATTCAACAGCTACAGCATTTCTATTAAGTAACTGGTGTGAAGTTAGTTATTCTAATAGTTATAAATTTAAAGGTAATGTTTTCTTTGATGGGAAATGGAATTATTGTGAAACTTTTAAATTAGAATTTGACGATAATAATAACTTAATTGATATTCAAAATATAAAATTTGATTAAGGGGTGTAAATATGGAAAGCATTAATACTAATGAAATGTTTAGAAAAATGAATGAAATAAATGTGGCAATCAATAATGGTTGTGATTTACAATACTTAGAAGAGAATATGAACTTTGTATTTGAAGTTGGTAAATTCTATAATAATTATTGTGGTTCTTTATCAGTATCAAAAGAAATTGCGACTCAAATTAGACAATGTTATCAGTTTTTAATCTTGATATTTCATCTCTTTTTCTTCTAACAGTGCTTTCATACATTGTAACTAATGACATTTTATACCTCCTTTTAAAGAAAAAATTACAATATCTATTTTATCACAAAAACAATAGTATTATCGTTCAAAATCATCTTTTTCTTTACTTAAATCTAAATCTTCAATATCCTCATCATCTAAAACATTATCATCATACATATCATTAACAACATCAATATATTTATCTTCTTTATCATACCAACTATGAATTTTATCATGGAAGAAAGATATTAGTTTTTCAAATTTTTCTTTCCAGTAATCTAGTGTATTTTTTAAATCACTTATTTTAGATTTTAAAAATGATATTTCATTATCTTTTTCTTTAATTGTATCATTTAAAGTTTTAACTCTTAAATTAAGTGCTTCATTATTTTCAGTAAGAGTTTTAATTTCATTATTTTTATCTTTTAATTGCTCGTGAGCATTAACTAAAGTGTTAGATAGAGTTTGTATTTTATCATACTCTTTACTAGTATTATCTACTTGTTCAATAAAGTCGATAAAAGAATCTCTATCTTCTTTTGATAAGATATAATTATCTTTATTAAGTTTAGATATTTTAAGTTTATCAATTTTATCTTTTATATCTTTAGAATTTTGTTTTAACTCTGAAGATTTTTTATTTGCTTGTTTTAAATTTTCGGTGTTCTTCTCAATTTGTTTTTTCATTTCAATATAGTTATCCATATCAGATACATGAATATCTCTATTTCTACCTTTTTGTTTTTGCTTTAGAGTAGAATCTAAACTATATACTTGGTTAAACTCTTCAATACATAAAGTTCTCATTTTATCTTGTAATCTAATTAAAGATTCTTTAGTAAATACATCAGATTTACCAACTTGTTTTTCCATACCATTTTTATTTTTATATTTAATTGGAACACCAACAATATGTAAATGTGGACTTGTTTTATCATAATGAATAATAGCACTAGCTACTTTAAAGTTAGGTACAAGCATTTCTAAATCATCGACTTGTTTTTTATATACTTCAGACATTTTCTTTTTAAAATCTTTATCTTTAGTGTCCCAATATTCTTTATCTCCAAGTTCTAGTATTATTTCACAAGCAAGATCTTTCTTTTCATTATTAGATACATTTTCAAAATAATTATCTATCATTCTACTAGGTCTAGATTGCTTTAAATTATATTCTAATCTAGATTCTTCAAATTCATTTAAATAAAGTTCTTTAACATCTTTAAGTGGAGAAGAAGTACCTCTAACTATTTCTATTAATTCTTGATTATTATCATACTTTCTATAATTATGTTTATCTACCTTTGATAATTGCCTTACATTTTGTATAGCATTATTTGGTAGTGAGGTAGTACCGCTTATATTATTTCTACCATTTTGTTTTGATATATTTTTTCTATTTTTATCACTACCTAAATGTAGTGAATATGCAAGTTCATTCATATAATCACTATCCATTCTTTTATAATATTTTGCCATCCAAAATTACTAACCCCCTAGGAATTTTGTACGCAAGCATACAAAATATCCTGTGGGCTAAGGTTTAACACCTTAGAATCCGTTTATTAAGTTTTTAAATTGCTATCGCCACTTTCATTTACTTTCGTAAACAAAACGTGCCACACATTTTAAAAATCTCCTTTGGTAACATTATCAGGTATTGTTTCAAATACATCTTTAATATTTACTTTTATATCATTAGGACTATTCTTTGTAGCAAACATTCCCATAGCTATCCAATTATTATTATCATTGTTATTTTTTTGTAGAGGAAACATTCTTATAGGAACTTCATTTTTAAGTAATGGTCCTATATCTAGTTTTTCAGTTTCTTTATAGAAAGTTCCTTTATAAAAATTAACTTCATAATATTCATTTAATCTATAAAAATGCTGTATAACTTCTCTAATAGGTAAATATTCACTATATCTTACTTTTGTATCTATACATATACCATTAAAATCATAAGTAAGTTTTCTTTTCTTATCAATATAACCTTTGTTATATAACTCTTCAAAATCACTATAAAATGTACTTCTAAAATTAACTTGTTTAATTAGATACATATTATTTTTAAATTCTAATTCAATATCATCAATATATCTCATCACTATATCAGCTTTAGTTTGTCTATCTAACAGCTCCCAATTATCATTAAAAGCATAATAGGATATTGGAAGTTTTACTTTATTAATAAAGTCCATATCCCTTTTAAGTAATATATCTTCCATGGTAAAATTAAGTTGTTCAGTTTGTAAATTTTCTAATGTTTTAGAATTTATCATTTCAATTTGATTTTCAATTAATTTAGTTTCTTGTTTAAATTCTTCTTCAGTAAACAGTTCATCAATATATGCTTTTCTAATTCTTTCTCTTTTATTATTTAACTTTTTGAGTTCATTCTCTAATTCTATTTTAGGATTATCTACTTTTGATTTTAATACTGGCAAAAAGAATTCATTAACAACATTGTCATATTCCAAAATATCAGCAAGTAAAGTTTTAATATGTTCTTCAATTTGATTTTCGTGAATATTATTTTTACAATTTTCACATCTATAATAGAAGTACCATTTATCAGATTTAATTTTATGAGAAGCACCACCTGCAAGAATTCTACCACATTTAGGACATCTTAACTTTTGCAAGAAAATATATGTTTGAGTTCTCATATAATTCTTTTGATTTTTCTTTTTCTGTACTTGGCAATTTTCCCATAATTCTTTACTTACAATAGGCTCTACAACATCTTTATAATAAGTTGGATGATTCGTTCTTTTACCATGAACATAATCACCTTTATAAACCTCATTAGAGATAATTCTAAGTATTCCAGTATCACACCAATTTGTTTTACCTAAGACTTTTTCTTCATTAAAAATAGTAGCAATATTAAAATAGGATTTTCCTTCAAAATATAAATTATATATTCTTATTACAATATCTTTAGTAAGTGGATCTGGTACTAATTTTTTATCTATATGTTTATAACCTAGTGGTGCTCTAGCAGGAATGTGTCCTTCTTTAATAGCACCAGCAAGACCTACTTTAGTTCTTTCACTAGTTCTTTCTATTTCATTTTGTGATACTGTTGTAAGTAGCCTAGCAACCATTTTACCACTTGAATTAGTAGTGTTTATTTCTTCATTAGCACAATCTAGATAAGCATTATTTTCATCAAGAAATTTCATTATTCCTTCCATATCATAAACACTTCTAGTAAGTCTATCTAATTTAAGCACAACGATAGTATTACATTTCTTGTCCCTTATATCTTGTAATAGTTCTTCGAATGCAGGCCTATAATTGCCTGTTTTAGCACTTATTCCAGCATCTTTATATAGTTTATATATTTCATAACCTTTATACTCACACATTGCTCTTAATCGCTTTTCTTGCTCTGGTAAACTAAATCCTTCTCTTGCTTGATCTTCGGTAGATACTCTAATATATAAACCAGCAATTTTCTTTTCATCACTCATTAAATCTCATCTCCTTTTACTAAAAAAGAGTCAATAGTATTTAATAAAGTCTAAATACTACTGACTCCTCAAAAAAATCTTTATATTTGTTTTCTTAAATATATTTTATCATATTTTTAATTTTATTACTAGAGTAGCATTTAGATCAATTTTAAATAGTTTTCTAATTCAGATAATTTAATCTTATTAGATAAATTCTCTATAAATATTTCATTAGAATAATTAAAAATAAGAAAAGTAATATCTTTAATAATAATTCTATGTGGTTCAATATAAGTTAAATTAGTCTTATCAATTTTTCTAATACTTCCATTAATAATAGTAGGTTTTACTTTTGCAAAATCACATATAAACTCTAATTTCT
>ERZ791830.1322-NODE-1322-length-16090-cov-4.086436_pt1 | contig 16090 bp, 7 predicted proteins | sample MGYA00509945_ERZ791830 | MGnify/ENA primary metagenome ERZ791830 (study PRJEB30046, sample SAMN00792021) | human gut metagenome | study: EMG produced TPA metagenomics assembly of the A metagenome-wide association study of gut microbiota in type 2...
TTGTCCAGCGTGTGCCCCTTCGCTTCGGCTTCTTCTTCCTTTTCCATGCCGCAGATGCTGCACTTGACGATTCTGACCCCCGGCTCGGTGCAGGTGGCGGTGTTGGTGCCTTCCACTTCCTTCCAGAAATGCTGCTCCGTCGCGCCGCACTCCGCGCAGACGTGGTTGTCCTCCGTGTCCCCGGCGGCGTATGTCCAGTTGTGGGGGAGCGGGTCGCCGATGGCCGCCTGACAATCCTCGCAGAGCAGAATATGGGTTCCGTCCTCCAAATCCTTGTAGGTCGTATGCGCATGGGGGCAGTCCTGAACCATGCCGCAGCAGCGGCACACGTAGCGAACGGATCCGTCCGGGTCTTCTGCGGTTTCCCATCGATGGTTAACATCAATTGTGCCGTTGCGCCCTTCGACACAGTATCCCACAACATTGCCGTAATTGTCGCTGCCGCCGCCGATGTCCCACCCGTAGGCCAGAGTGTAGCGCAGCGTCAGCACATCTCCGTTCTTCAGACGCACCGCAGACATGGACTGACCCGGGTAATAGCTGCCGCCTATCGAGTACATCCACCCGGAGCCGCTGGTATAATCGAACTCGCCGAAGGTGCTGCCGGAGCCGGCGCTTTTGTTCAGTCCGTTGCGGTACAGGCAGCGCCACAGAACTGCAAGACCAGTCCCCGCGCCGAACCGGGCGTCGATGGCATCCAGCACTTCCTCTTCCGTGCTTCCCGGCCAGACCGCATCTTCCAGTGCATCTGCACGATAGTCAGTGTTCAAACTCCGCAGATAGAAACCAGTGTCCAGCGTCCCGCCATAGTCGCCCCGCCAGTGAAGCGTCCCTTTTGTTGCCGCGCCGAAGGGTTCGCCGGTGTCCTTTCCCATGATCGCCTTGGCGACCACATAGGAAATCGGCTCGTCCGCCAGAACCTCATAAGGGATAGGGCCGACAACACCGACCCCCAGCACCGTCATGTCCACATAAATCGTCGCGTCCCCGATTTTCTGCCCGGGTTCTACGCGGAAGCCAATCAGCGTCAGTTTCTCTTCGCCCCAGTTGCCGTATGCGTCCTCAGCGTAAACGTAAAGGGTATGTTCATTTCTATCCCCGGTCTCTGGGTTGAAGGGAAACAGGCCGTACTCCCAGCCGTCACCGGAAGAGGTAGGATTTGTAACCTCAATTTCATCCAGCGTAACCAGGATAAATTCATTCGTTCCCTTCGCCGGAATGCTGACCGTATTCCCTGCCATGTCTTTTCCTTGCGCGGTAACCAAAAGATTGGTTATGACTTCGTTAGGAATTTCGTCTTGGTCTTCGAGGTTCAAATCGATATCTATACTCTTCGTTCCCTTGTGCTTATAGGGAACATTGATTTTGAATGTATACTGATTCCCCGAATCGTCTTTTGCTTCGATCGTGAAATTATTCTGACCGGTTTTTCCGCCATTCAGGTAAAGCTGAACCGCGTCCGATGTTCCAAGGGTCAGGGTTTTATTTTTGTTTCCGGGCTGAGTGCATTTGACGGAAGTGATCTCAACGCCGTCGGCATCGGAACCGACAACGGACATTTCGTATGGCAGCATATCCCCGGTCAATTGGTCGTCATACACGGTATCCGCCGTTCTGGACTGTTTGTTTTGGCAAAAAATGCTCCTCTCGCTGCCATCGTTGAGGGTATAGCGCATTTCCAGCGTCACATCGTTGCCATAATGCAGAATAACCTCAAAATGCGCCGGATGTCCGTTTGCAAGAGCGGCAACTGAAATCCGATAGGTATTGGAGGTCTCACCCGTCGACATTGTCATAGGCAAAAAGCCTTGGTCAATCGGCTCCAACTGCCTGCTCCCGGATGTTCCATCGGAAGTATAGCTGGCACTCAAAATTTTTGCGCCCGCGCTCTCGGCATCGCTGCCGACCAATTTCATCTCGTAGCTTATCCCACCTCCGGCCAGCTGATTGTTCTTGATTTTATCCGCAACGCTGCCACCCGGCAGGCAGAGCAGCGTACCTCTGTGACTGCCGGTTCCCCGCCAGGTAAAGGCAAGCTGCACATCCGGGAGCTTCTGATAGGTGATCTGATACCGGAACAGCACATCCCGTTCCGGGGTTCTCACCGTGAAGGAAAAATCGTAGACTTCCTTGTCCGTCCCCGCCGCCGGTGCCATAGGCAGCGACCCGCTCGGCCAGGTCAGCTCCTTCGCCGTTTGGGTGGATTCGGCGACGGAAACGCCGCCCACAATCTTTGCATCCTGCGCCTGTGTTCCGGTCAGGCTTACGCGAAACCGGAACAAGTCCTCGTTCAGCTCATAGCTGCTTACGGAAAACGCCTGCGTATTGCCCGCGGCGCAGGCAATGCCCTTTGCGTTCCAGGTCAAGACCAGCGACAGCTCCGAGGGAGAAACTTCCCCGCCGTCGGCGCCCTGATTTCCGTTCTCCTGACCGTCGTCTCCGTCGTCCGGGGCAGAATCAGGCCGGTTCTCTTCCGGACGGGGTTCCGTGGAGCCTGACTGCCCGCCGTCGGGAACCGAAACGGCATTCAGCTGCTGCCCGTTTTCCCCTAGCTTCAGAGCCGTGATTTCCCGGACGCTCTCCCCTTGCAGGGGGTCGTCCGGTTGGGCTTCCTTCAGCCCCGTTCCCGGAAGCCACAGTCCCAGCAGAATCGCGGCGATCAGCAAAGCGCACAGTCCGCCCCGCAGATATTTGCTTTGAATAAACGAATTCCAATCCATACTGCCGTTCCCTTTGCCATCGGAATTTGCCCGCATTCAAGCACATCCGTATGAATGCACGCATACCCCACCCAGAAAAATCCGGGTGGGGGCGCATGATCTTACAGCCACTTTGCGTAGAGTGTCATACTGTCTTCAACCTTGTCGTTGTCAAAATCCCAGCGCTTGGTGCAGCTCTCGTCTGCAAACCATCCGGCAAAGGCTCTTCCCGGCCGCATCGGCTGCTCGGGGCGCGTCACCAGATTGCCCTTCTTCACCTTCTGATCCTTCACCTTGCTGTCGCAGCCGGTCTCGAAGTGAACCGTCTTTCTGCCCAGCAGCAGAAGCAGCAGGAGCAGAAGCAGCAGACCGGGCAAGCCCAGACCCAGCAGCCACCACAGGCCGCTGCCGGTACCGTCGCCGTCCGTCTCAGGCGCGTCGCCCTTCTCCCATCTTGCGTACAGGGTCATATTGCCCTGAACGGTATCGGCGTCAAAATCCCAGGAATTTTGCAGATCAATATCCGAATACCAGCCCACCAGGTGGTAGCCCTCCCGGGTGGGATTGTCCGGCCGCTCCACGGTCTCGCCGTACCGGACGGTCTGACCGGGAACCGCCGTGCCGCCGTTCGGCTCGAAGGTGACCGTGCAGTCGGTGGAAATGATGACGGTCACGTCCTGACAGGAGGCCTTATATTCCCCGGTTCCGTCTTTGGTAGAGACCAGATAGTCCTGATTCGTGATCTTGGACACGCCGGACGTGGCGATCACCTTCAGCTTGAAGGAGCCAACCAGGCGCTTGGCTTCCCACGTTTCGCCGCCGGACAGGGACACGAAGTTCATGTAAAATTCCCGGTAATTGTCCCGCAGGCCGATATCCGTGGTGGAAATTCCGTTGCTCAGCAGGGCGCTGCCCTCCACCAGCTGGAAGAAATTGCTGTCGTAGCGGATTTCGTTCTGCATACCGTACATGGTGTAGGCGTCCGCGCTGTCGGTTCTGTTCAGGTTAAAGTCCACCTGAATGATATCCCCGGGCTGAACCTCCTTCTTGTCACTGCCGTCCACGGACAGCTGGAAGAAAAAGTCCCGGGAGTTGTCCGCCGCCAGCGCTGCGGGAACACAGGTCAGGAAAAGCATCACGGTGAGTAAGCAAGCCAGCACTCTTTTCATCATAGTTCGCTCCTTTTTTATGGGGTTGGTCGTCACCGACCGTTCATTACAATTGCGTAAATCGCCATCACATCGGCCACGTTGATCCTGCCGTCCTGATTGACATCCACCCGGCTATAATCGTCTGTCGAGAAAGACTTTCCGTTCATGATTGCGCTGAACAGTCCCATGACGTCAGCCACGCTCACCTTCCCGTTTCGGTCGTAATCGCCCACCAGCGCCGTCGATACGGTTCCGCTCACGGTCGTAACGGGGATGGCGTCAAACACGGACAGCAGCCGTTTGTTGCTGCGCATATACTGCACCACCGGCTGTACCGCCGCAGTGCCGGAAAAGTCCTCACTGACCCGGAACGTGGCCGTAAACAGAATTCCGTCCTCCGTCACGGCATCTTCCAGGGCAGCCGTCACATAGCCGCAGGTCTTCCCGTCCGCGCCTGCCCACTGGGTATTCCCGGCGGCCACAGCGCCGCAGAGGTAGGGTTTTTCTCCCGCCGCCGTCTGGATGCTCAGCAGCTCCAGCTGCGCCCGGTCGTAATCCAGGGCAATGCCGAAATTGGTAAAGCCCCGGTTCCCGGTGATCCTGACGGGTACGGTCACGGTCTTCCCCGCCGACACGGAATCGGCGGACACGGTGCATTCCGCGATCTCCGCCGCCATCGCCGTCACAGCCAGCGCGAATATCAGCGCGACAGCCAAAACAATGCTGATGATCTTCTTCATATGTCACGCTCCTTACTTTTCCCGGAGAATGCGGTTAACAATCCACACCGAATCCTTGATGTCCACCTTCCGGTCACCGTTGACGTCGCCGTTCAGGAATTTGTGCATCATCAGGCTTACCAGCGTGTATCTCGCGTTGTACACGTCGTGGGCAAGATGCACGTCGTCCACGTCAATACGCCCGCTGAGATCCACGTTGCCGGAGTAATCGACGGAGGCGGCCGCCTTCCCCTCTCCGATGGTGATACTGTTCCGGGCAGTCTCCACGATCTCTTTTTCATCGGCGGAGGAGATCACCAGCCAGGCATAGGCGTTGTATACCTTCGACCAGTACATGTTCTGTCCGTCGTACATGGGGACATGCCCATCCTCCACATTGCCGGTGTAAATCACAAGGTACATGCTCTGATTGTCCAGCGTGACGTATGTGCTGACCTCCACCGGAGCGCCCTTTGTGACGGTGACGGTGATATCTCCCGTGACCGCGCTGCCGGGAATGCGGTAAATGTCCTTTTTGCTGTCGTAGGTGCATTTGACGGTAACACCGTTGACACTGGCGGATACGTCATAAGGGGTACCGTCCTTGCGGCTTACGCGGAATGTGTACTCCGCGCCCCGGCGGGTGCTTGTCTTTCCCGATGCGTCTCCCGCGCCGGAGCCAATGAAACTCACCGACACATATTTGGCAGAGCTTCCGCCGCTACTGCCGCCGCTTCCGGAGTTGATCTTGTTTTTCAGGGCGGTGATGACGATATCGCCCGTAATGTCCGCGCCCGGGATTACATAGCCGCCATTCTCCGCCTTGTAGCCGGTGTAGCTTTTCCCGCCGATGGTCATGCGCAGAACGTAGCTGTATCCGGCCTTCCTACCCAGCTTGAAATGGTAGGGCGTGTTGTAGGTCGCGGAATTTTCGCCGGACAGGTCTTCCCCCTTGAATGTGACCTTATAGCTCTTGGGGGTTCTGTTTGCCTTGACCGTGATATTTCCGGTGATTTTGTCGCCGGGGATGGTGTAGGTTCCGTCGCCGTTGTCCTTCACCGTGACGTCCTTGCCGCCTACTTTCGCCGAGGGCTTGTAATCATAGTGGAGCGGGTCTGTCGCCCGGAAGGTGTAATCCTCTCCCGCCGCCGCGCTCAGGCTGTCGGCGGTCAGGCCATCCTCCAGCGTCACGGTGTACCCCGGCTGGATGGTAAATCGGGTGGTGTTGTTCTTGATTAAAGCCAGCGGCGCGTCCTTGGTCGGGGCGTTCGCGCCGGCGTCGATTTTCGCCGAGGAAATCCTGACTTCCGCCGTCCCTGCCGCCTTTGTCTTGAATGTCAGGGTTACGACCTTCGTGGAAGCGGACTTATCCGCGCCGTAGCCGATGACGCGGATGCTTTCGCTCTTTTCGGTGACCGAAGCCCCTTTATCCGCCGCCTGACCGGACACATAGGTCAGCCGCGCGGTGTCATAGGTCAGCACCAGATCGTAGGCATTGTACTTTCCCCCGGAGACGGACACGCTCATGCTGACGGTCTTCCCAACATCCGTAGTCTGATCCGGCGAAGCGGCGACCGAATAGCGCGTTTCCGCGGCATAAACTCCCATGGGCAGGGCGGACAAAAGCATTACAAAAGCAAGCAGACCGGATAAAACTCTCTTTTTCATAAAATCACATCCTACGGCAAAGGTGTCGGAAATTCACAGCTGTCCCCACTTTCCATAGGGACACCTGTGACCCTCCGAATTCTGCGGTCTGGCCTCCCCCGCCTTTCACGGCGGGGGAGGCACTTTGGTTTCGGGTCAGAAGACCCGGTCATTCAGGAAATCACTTGATGAGGCTTACGATAGCGGTAGCGTCAGCGGTATTGACCTTCTTGTCGCCGCTCACATCGGCATTCAGGAACTTCAGCATGGAGACAACATCGAAGCTGCTGTACTTGGTGTTGTACATATCGTAGGTCAGCTGAGCGTCGTTAACGTCGACTACCTTGGTGCCGTTCACATCGCCGGTGTAATCCACGGTTCCGGCAGAGGTGCCTTCCGCGACCTTGACCTTTGCGGCGGCTTCCGCCTTCACGGTCTCCAGGCTGTCAGCGGAGATCACCAGGTAAGCGTATGCGTTGTACTTCTCGGAGAAGAACATGCTCATGCCGTCGTAGTTGGCAACCTGACCCTCGGCGAAGTTGCCGGAAGCGGTCACCAGGTACATGGCCTTGTCGTTCAGGGTGATGTACTCGGTAACGTCCACGGTGACGGCTGCGGTCTTGGTCACTTCGATGGTGATGTTGCCGGTGATGGTGGAGCCGGGGATGGTGTAGCTGCCATTCTCCTTCTTGACCAGCTTATCGGTCACATCCACGCCGCCGACCTTGACGGTAGGCTCGGAGTAATCGTAGCCGTCTTCCTTTTCGACGGTGAAATCGTAATCCTGACCCTTGGTAGCGGTATCGTTGCCCTTTACGTAATCGGGCTTGGTGACGGAAACCACGGAGGAGGGCTTCACGGTCTTGGTGACGCTGATCACAATGTCACCCTTGATGTCGATGCCGGGGATGGTGTACTTGCCGTTCTCGGGAGTACCCAGAGCATAGGACTTGCCGCCCACGGTCACGGTGGTGGTGTAGGTGTAGTTGTCGTCCTCGGTCACGGTGAAGGTGTAGTCGGTGTTGTAAGTGGCCTTATCGGCAGCGGTCACATCGCCTGCGCCGGTGCCTTCCACGGTGACATTGTAGCTCTTGGGCGTCATGGCGGCATTGATCACCAGGTTGCCGGTGACACCGGAAACGGTGTAGGTGCCGTCGCCGTTATCCTTGGGGGTAACGGTCTCGCCGCCCATGGTGGCGGAGATGACGTAGTCGTAGTTGTCCGCGTCGGTAGCGGTGAAGGTGTAGTCCGCGCCGGGAGCGACGGTGGATTCACCGGACAGGCCCTCGCCCAAAGTGACGGTGTAGCCGGTCACCTTGATCACGGTGGTGTCGTCCAGGAGGAAAGCCGCAGGGGCGTCGCTGCCGACGGCCTGAGAGCCGATGTCAACCTTGGCAGAGGTGATCTTCACTTCCGCTTCGCCCGTGCCCTTGGCGGTGAAATTCAGGGTAGCGGCGGGGGTGTCCAGATTCTTTTCATCGCCGAAGCCGATCACACGGATGGTGCCTGCGTCCTCCGTCACGACTGCGTGAGTGTCGGCGGCGGTGCAGGAGACGTAGGTCAGCTTGTCAGTGTCGTAGGTCATGGTCAGATCATAGGCATTGTAGGCAGTGACAGCGCTGTCGCTGTTGGAAACGGTGACCTTGACCTCGGCGTTTTCGCCCACGGCGACGGTCTTGTCCTCGGAGGCGGAGACCGCGTAGCCGGTGAAGGCGGGGGCTTCCGCAGCGGTCACGTCCACAGCGCCGGGGGCGGTGGCAACGGTCATGATAGAACCGCCCGTGACGTCCACAATCACAACCGTGGTCAGTGCGAAGTGATAATTGCCGGTCTTCAGAACCTTGAACTTCAGCTCGGTGAACTGTCCCTGGGGGATCTCGGCTTTGCCTTCAAAGTTAATGGTGGTCAGACGGATATACCGTTCTCCGTTGTCGTCGGTGTTGTGATTGGGGGTATATGCCGTCTCGGCGCCCAGATACTCAAACATGTTCTGGTCGTAGTACACATCCATCTGGAACGAGCCGATGGAGCCGATCGTGTCGCTGGCATTCAAGTAAACGCTGAACTCGTCACCGACGGTCAGGTTGGTCTTGCTGGCCGTTAAGCTCAGGGTAGCCGTAGTTTCTTCAGCAAAGGCGGTGACCGCCAGGCTGAAGACCAGAAGCACCGTGAGCAGCAGGCTCATGGATTTCTTAAAAAGCTTCATAACTTCCTCCTGTCTAAAGTCGTCTGTTCCCTTGGAACAGGCACTGAAAAAGGGGTGTATTCCGGTTAAAATACGGAATTGGGGCAGGCAAATATTTTAAGATTTGCTGCCGTTCTGGACAAACGTATACAGAGCCATTACGTCGGCCACGTTAATAATGCCGTCGCCATTGAAGTCCGCCACAGCAGCATCCGGCTTCTCGCCGCTGCCGATCGCGGTATACAGCGTCATTACGTCGGCCACATCCACAGTGCCGTCGCCGTTGATATCGCCCTTCACGATGGGCTTCTCATGGATGGTCACACGCACGCCGCCGGGGGTGGAGCAGATGGCGCCGGGGTTTTCCTTACCGGGCTGGCCGGCCAGAGCAAAGATATACTCGCCGGGAGCCAGGGTGCTGGTATCCACGACCAGGCTGCCGTCGGCTTCCGCATCTCCCACACGCTGCCATGTGGTCACGTCGCCGGAACCGATATCGTTGACAGGCGTGCAGTAAACACTGGGGCTGTAGTCGATGAGGGTGTGGGCAGTGTTGTAAGAACCATTCATGTCAGCGCCCGCATGGTACAGCTCCAGCTTGATCTTGTCGCCCTGAACGGGATCCGTCTTGTCGGCTACGATGTAATTAAAGATGCTGGTGGTATCGTTGAAGAAGCTCCAGTCGGAGAAGTGGCCGAGGGTGACGATGTCGCCGTCACGGAGCAGAATCTGATCGGAGGTGCTGCCCCAGCCGGGACCGGCCAGAGGATACTCATAGTTCAGATAGTAGTTCAGGTTCAGATCGTAGTTCCAGATTTCCTGCAGGAAGGTGGAGCCGGTGGAACCGGTGACGTTGAAGATGCTGCTGCCAAGACCGTTGTCCTTCAGATAGCCCTTGCCCGCATCCGCAGGATCAATGCCCAGATAGTAAACCTCGGTGGCATAGATGAACAGATGGAACATGGTGACCTTGCCGTAAGCGAATTCCTTGGTGCCGGGGTCCAGAGCGCTGCCGGGGCCGCCGGTGGGATCGCCGCTGGCGGGGCCATAATTCTCGGAGGCGAAGTAGAAGTCCTCAAGGCCGTACAGTGCCAGATCGAAGTAAGGAACGGTGACTTCCTTCAGAGCCATGACCTGACCGGACTGCTCGCAGGACTCGAACGTATCATCATGAGAGAAGGAGAAGTAAACCGTGACAGGCTTCAGAACCTTCTCCTTCACACCCTTGACGGTGATGACCAGATCGGTAGAAACATTCTTGACGGTGTAGACGCCCTTCTCGCCGGTGACGGTCTCGCCGTTGACCTGCACGGCAAAGTCCTCCCCCGCCTCGTAGCGGTAGTCAAGCTCCAGCTTAAAGGTGTAATCCTTGCCGCCCTTGGCGGTCTTCTCACCGGTGATGGTGTAGCCCTCGTCCGTGGGGATGGTGACGGTGTAGTCGGCAATCTCAGCGGTCACGGTCTTCAGGCCGTAGTTCTCGTTGTCAAAGCCGTAGGTGTAGGACACGGTGTAGCCGCCGGTCTGCTCGTTCTTGGTGACGGAGACATACTTGGAAACGTCCCGCTCCTCGCCGTTTCTCAGCTTGGTAACGGCCTTCAGACCGTCAACCGTCAGAGTGCCGTCCTCATTCTCGGTGATGGTGGGATACTGGGTGATCTCCAGAGATTCGATCTTGGAGGTGATCGCCATCATATAGCAGGAGTCATTCTTATAATAGAGGGTGCCGTACTGGTCGGCGATGGTGGAGCAGATGCAGTACTGTGCCAGCGGGCTGACAGGGGTGAAGACCTCGCTGTAGCCGGAATTGGTGGTGGTCAGAGGCGCGGTCTGTCCCGGTCTGTCCTTCAGAACGGAGATACCACCGGGGGTATAGTTGTAAGGCAGATAGATGTAGACATAGCCGTCCTCGCCCGCGTAGGCCGTGGTGACCATGGCAGAGGTCTGGGGATAGCCGATGATGCCATAGGCATATGCCTTGGTCATGGAGCCGTCGCCGTTCAGATCATAGACTGCAATGGCGTGGCCGCTGTTGGCGCCGAACTGGCTGGTGCCGGAAACGCCGATGTAAATTCTTCCGTTATACACGGAGGGCGTACAGGTGGACATGGCATAGGTGTTGCCGTTGGCGTCAGAGATAACGGCTTCCTTGTAGTCCAGAATCTTACCGGTGTCCCAGTCGATCTTGGCGTTGCCCAGAATGCCGCCCTTGGTGGTAAAGAACACCCGGTCGGACTGGGGATCATGGGAAACGTTGGAGCGAATGTCGCCGCGGATACCCTCGTGGGCATCGAGCTTCTCGCCGGTGAAGCGGTCGAAGACCAGCAGCGCGGCGCCGTTGGTGTCGTAACCGCCTGCGCCGTCGTCGGTGCCGACGATGGCAAGCTTGTCGGTGACGTAGGCGCCCGCCCAGTAGAAGCCGCCCGCTCTGGTGTAAGTCCAGCTGGCGTACTTGACCTCGGTAGCGGAGGCGTGGTCTTCGTCAATGGTATTGATGCAGGCGAAGTTGGCGTTTCTGGCCTCGCTGTTCCAGAAGCCCGCGTAGATGTAGCCGTCCTTGTAGGTGATGGGGCAGTTGGGCTGTCCGCCCAGCTCGTCGGTGTAGACCCACAGCGATTCCAGGGTCTTGGCATTGAATGCCTGAATTTTGCCGCCGGACAGGCCGACGAAGACCATGCCGTCGCCATAAGTCATGGGGACGATGGAGTAGCTGGACTTATCAACCATGGTGCCTTCGGTCACCGTCTCGCCGGTCATGCTGTTGAGACGGCGGATGGTGCTTCCGGAGTAGGTGTAGATGTCGCCATCGACCATGATGGGAGAACCGGGGGCAGCCGCCCAGCCGGTGCCGTGCTTCACAGCCCACAGAATTTCCGCGTCCTCGGGGGCGTAGGGGGTCTTGGCGTTGGTGGTGCCAAGGTTGTTGTCGCCGTTGCGGAAGTTGCCCCACTCGGCAGTGATGCTCTTGTCCAGGTTCGGGTTCTCCGTGGCCACAGCCAGAGTAATGTCGATGGTGCTGCTCTCGCTGAACTTGAAGCTGCTCTTCTGGCTGACGTAGCCGTCCTTCTGTACAAGGTAAGTGTACTCGGCGCCGGACATGACGGTGTACTTGCCGTCCGTGGGAGCAACTCTGTCCTTGTTGGTATCCCAGACAGTTACCTTGGCGTCGGCGGGGTCAACGGTGAAGCCGACCTCGATGGAGCCCACTCTGGTAACGGTAATGGTGTAGGTATTGGTGTAGCCGCCGGGGTTGGTGACGACCACGTCGATCTTGTTCTCACCAAGATTCAGCGGAACGGTGGTATCGCTGCCGCCGTTGACGGTGACGGTGTAGCTTTCATCACGGGGCGTCGCCGCAACGGTAACGCTCTCGGCGGCAGTGGTCGCGGTGTAAGCCGTCTTGGTAGCGGAGAAGCTCTCCGCGAACCGGATGCCGTCCAGAGACAGGGCGGTCAGGCTCGGCGCAACACGGACGGAGGTGAGCTTGTACTCATCCTTGAAGTCGCCGTCCACAACGGTGACGGTCATGGTGTTGACCTTCGTGCCGGTGGGTGCGAAGCCTGCCAGATTCTGGCCGCTGGCTTTGCCGGAGGTCAGAGCCTGTGTCTTCTCGGTATCAATGTTGAGGTTTACCCACTTGGCCGTGATTGTCGTGCTGCTGCTTCTGTCGTCAGCCTTGGTCGCCCATGCGTAGAACATGTTGGAGTTGTCCGGCACGAGCACGGTGTATTCCTTGACCGCCGGGTCGAAAGCCGGAATCAGCTGGAACATCTGCGCCTTGGCCTCGGTGCTTGTGTCGCCGAATTTCAGAACGGAAAGGCCGGCCGTCTCCTGAACGACTTCGGTCACGCCCTCAACAGTGATGGTCAGGTCGGAGGAAACCTTCTCGACGGTGTAAATGCCGTCAACCGCGGTAACTTCCTCGCCGTTGACCTTGACGACCATGTTGGCCGCGTCGTAGCCTTCGCTCACGGTCACGGTGAAGGTGTAGTCCTTGCCATCCTCTGCCGTGGCTTCTCCGGTCAGGGTATAGCCCTCGCCGGGAGTCAAAGTCACAGCGTGACCGGCAGCCTGCTTTTTCACGACGCCCTCGACGGTAATGGTCAGATCGGCAGTGACGTTCTCAACCGTGTAGCTGCCGCTTTCACCGGCCGTCAGCGTTTCGCCGTTGGCCTTGACTACGAAGTTGTCTTCCATCTCGTAGTCGTCGGCGATGGTGACGGTGAAGCTGTAGTCCTTGCCGTCCTCTACCGTGGCTTCTCCGGTCAGGGTATAGCCATCGCCGGAGGTCAGGGTAACCGCATGGGTCAGGGCTGCGTAAGTAAAGTCAAAGAATTCGGCAGCAGACCGGTTCTCCTCGTCAACGTAGTATGCCATGCCCACAGCAACTGAACCATCCGTACTCAGCATGAAATTTTCAACAGGAATGGTCACCGTCTTGCTTCCGTCATTGTTGGTCGCAACCGTGAGAGCCCCGCCGAGATCAATCGTGCTTTGTCCCGGGTACGTATTTCTGTAGAAGAAAACTGCCCCGTCATCCCCGGAAAGCACAAGATTGACACTTCCCGGATAGGTGAGAAGCACCTTTTCGGTTCCTTCAGGAATCGTCACATGGTAATACGGTGTGTGGATCGATTCACCCCACGCCGCTTCACCAACAACCGTTTCCACATACTCTACGGTCACATTTTCGCCGGATTCCGTGGTAATGTTGGTGTAATGAGCGGCTGCATCTGCCTCTGCGGCAAACGTGTTTACCGGCACAAGGCTGAACGTCATCACAAACGCCAGCAGGAATGCCAGTAGTCTTCTCTTCATAAACAGTCCTCCTTAAATATGGTATGGCAACGCCCGCAGGCGCAAAGCGGAATTCATTCCGGCCAGCTCCGGCACGTCGGGTTTACCGCTGCCAAGGCATTCTGCTTATGCTGCGCACTTTTCAAGCGCACAGTTTGTAGGTCTTCTGACTAACACGTTCGGACGAAACCGTCCACGCCGCTTCCCGCCTTCTCAGGTTTCCCCAATGACCCGCTTTCGCGGAAAGGAAGTCGGCTCCGTGCTTACAGCACGGCGGGTCTGCCCGCCGTGTTCCGGTTTTGCACCGGATTCCCTTGTTCAGCCGAACAAGAATACGTGTCTCCCGTTTCCGGTCGGTCGCGCATTTGCCACAAAATAAGCCGGATTTCTATCTGCACCGCCGGAAACCCGGCGGATGGTCTATCTTTCTTAATACCGCCGCCTCTGCTCCGGCGGCGGTATTAAGGGAGGATAAGCTGTTCCTTGGGCAATCAAAACAGCTCACTATATTACTACAGATTCGCGCAAGGGGGTTACGCGAATCAGGTAATACCGGATGGACGGTTTTTCCTTCTTTTTTCTTCCTGCGCCTTCATGCGCTCCTTCGCCCGCTCCCGTTTCCGGGCTTTCTTCCGGCGGTAAAGATCTCTCTGGCGCCGGGTCTCTTCCCGGACACGCCGGAATTTATCCGGTTGGTCGGGATACTCAGGCAAGGGAAGCCCCGCCTTTGCCACGGCCAGCTCCCAGCTTCCGAAGCGTGCCTGCACGGTCATGCCGCCCGGAATTTCCCGCGGCCAGGGCGTGTGTCCCAGCTCCCGGGCGCACCTGCGGAGATAATCGGCAAGCTGCTGCTCCGTGTCCCCGGCGTGTTCCCCAGCGAAGCGGTTCTCCGTTTCTTCCAGAGCGCTTACGGTCATTCTGCGGATGGTCGCGTCGTAAATCGCATTTCTGCTTGGCGTCGGCATGATGCACCTTTTCTACACTTCATAATAAATGGAAACGGCCGCGGCAGTCCAAAGCAATAGACCGCCGCAGCCGTTTTTCTGCGCCGCAAACCGCCGCTTCCGCCCAATCTCCGGGGCAAAGCGGCCGCTATCTGTTTCCGTAGGTCTCCTGACTTGTGTCTCGAGTGACTGACCTGTCTGCCTTCTCGGAATGCTCCAATGACTGGCTTTCACCAACGGCAGGCCGTCTCGACACTTACAGTGCCGGCAGCGTGGGGACTTGCACCCCGTTCTCTTGTTCAGCCGGACAGTCTGAACGCCCCGTCCGGCCACGGAAACATAAATGAAATTATATCGGGAAACAACGCAAAAATGGTCATCGCGTGTTCCACCAACGGGCAAAACATCGCCATGACCATTCCAAAGCAACATTCTGACGAAACAGTAGGTCTCCCGACTCGCGCCTCAAGCAAAGTCTGCCCTGCCTTCTCAGGTTGCCCCAATGACTGGCTTTCGCCAACGGACAGATTTCTAAACGCACACGGTATTGGTCAATGCGGGGCTTCCAGAACCCTCTGATTACCCCATTCCCTTGTTAAGCCCTGCGCCTGACGAAGCCGCCGTTGCGAACGCAGTGCCTCTGCTCGTGTTTCTCCATTCGGTATTATAAGACCGATTTAAGAAATTGTCAATACAATTTTTATAATCCCCACAACATCTTGTGTCGAAAAAGCCGTCAGAATCCACATATTGTTACATATTTGTAATCATTTCCCCTCAGAAGCCGCCACCCGGAACCACGCGCCGCTGGTTTCGATCAGCCCGTCCTTCTGCAGCTTCCCGATCTCCGCCGACATGGCGCTGCGCTCCACCCCCAGATAATCCGCCAGCGCCTGACGGTCGTAGGGAATTGTAAACTCCGCGCTGCCATGGCGCTTTGCCTGATCCAGGAGGAATTCCATCAGCTTCTCCCGGGTCGTTTTCCGGGACATGCAGCGGATTTTCTCCGTCAGCGCCAGATTTTTCCGGGCGATTCCCTGCAAAAGGTTGAATACCAGCCGGCTGTGGAACAGGCAGTCGTGGCCGCAGCCGGTCATCACCCGCCGGCAGTCCAGAAGCAGCACGGTGCTGCTCTGCAAGGCGAAGGCGCTCACCGGCAGGGCATCCACTCCCGCGCAGACGAAGGCCTCCGCAAACAGCTCGCCGGGAGAAACCACCGTCAGCACGCTTCTTCTTCCGTAGTAGTCGTCCCGGACGATCTGCACCCCGCCGGACAGCACCACCCCCACAAACCGGGCAGGCTCCCCCTCCAGAAACACCGGGTCGCCCTTTGGAATTTCGGCCACCCTTTTGTCCAGGCAGCCCAGTATTTCCGGCATTTCCTCCCGGGAAATGCCCGCAAACAGCGGACACCGGGACAAAATTTCATAATAAGCTTCCATAGCCGCTCCTTTGTTGGAATTCCAACATACGTTTTTGCAATAGTATAGTAAACTCTGATTATAAAGTCAAGGGAAGCTCTGAACAAATCGGCGAGAGCTGGCAGCGAGAGATTTTTTCCTAGACGAAGGCTTCGCAAGCGGAGGAATACTTTGTGTATTTCCCGCTTCTGAAACCGCACGGCTGGGGAAAAAGATCCGCTGTCCAGCCGAAGACGATTTGTTCAGAGTTTCCCCCAAAAACAGGAGGAATTTGTTATGATTCGCAGAATTATTGAAATTAACCGGGAAAAATGCAACGGCTGCGGCGCCTGCGCGGCGGCGTGCCACGAGGGCGCCATCGCCATGGTGAACGGCAAGGCGCAACTGATGCGGGACGACTATTGCGACGGGCTGGGCGACTGTCTCCCCGCCTGCCCCACCGGCGCAATCACTTTCGTGGAGCGGGAAGCGGCCGCCTATGACGAGGCCGCCGTTCTGGCCGCGAAGGCAAAGAAGGGAGAAAAGCTGCC